>Ga0310691_10002673_pt1 | contig 22913 bp, 20 predicted proteins | sample 176DNAGHGlowgp2_FD_203887 | JGI IMG/M metagenome (GOLD analysis project Ga0310691, IMG submission 203887) | Sheep rumen microbial communities from Palmerston North, Manawatu-Wanganui, New Zealand - 1766 DNA GHGlow gp2 (v2) (version 2) | ecosystem: Host-associated > Mammals > Digestive system >...
TTCTTTTTGCAAATATACAAAAAAAATAAATGTTAGCAAACAATTATTCTGTTTTTTTAGAATTTTATGTAAAAAAAGTAAGAATATAGTAAAAATGTTCATTACTATTCAAAAAAAATAAAAATTAGATTTGCTAATGTCACATAAAACAATTATCTTTGCAGTATGTTTTGTAATATAAAGATTTTATGATTGAAAAGTTTTTTTCCATAATAACAATAAATTATAATAACAAAATAGGACTGGAAAAGACAATAAAAAGCGTAATTGATCAGACTTTTCACAATTACGAGTTTATCATTATTGACGGTGGTTCTAACGACGGCAGCTCTGATATTATCAAAAAATATGCAGACCACATCACTTACTGGGTATCTGAACCGGACAATGGTAGATATAATGCGATGAACAAAGGTATAAAGCAAGCTACGGGACAGTATCTAAATTTCATGAATTCTGGCGATACCTATCATTCTCAATCTGTGTTGGAAGACATTGCAAAAATGAATCTCACTGAGGATATTATTACTGGAGGTTTTTTCAACAAAGAAAAGAAAGAAAAGCATATCATAAAACCACAAGATGTCACATTGCTGACCATGCTTAAGGAAACATTCAATCATCAGGCCACATTCTTCAAAAGAGAGCTCTTCCAGAATAAATTATATGACGAAAAATATATCATTCAATCCGATGCGAAATTCAACCTTCAATCCATTATTTACGATAATTGTTCCGTTAAAATTATCGACTATATAATAGCAGACTATGATTTTAATGGCATCAGTTCCAATTTACAAATGGTTGATCAAGAATGGAATCAGCTACTTGAAGAATTATTTCCAAAGAGAATCCTGAAAGATTATTACTTGATGTATACGCCAGCAGAGGTCCCGATAATCAAATTACTTCCCCAGTTAAAAGGAGCTCCATCTATACAACGATGGGTTTATCTGTTTGCCTCTTTCCTGTTAAAATGCAAAGATCTTCTTAAATGAGGTTATTATACATAATAGATAAAATGCAGAATTATGCAGGTATCGAAAGAATCCTAACCTGCAAGATGAATTATATTGCAGAAAACACCTCCATTCAATTATTCCTAAGTACCTATGAGCAACAATCTAAAGAACTACCATTTCAGCTTAATAACAAAATAGCGTACAGGCCTTTTAATGTTCTCATGCCTCAAAGAAATAAAACTTCATTTGGGAAATGGGTTTATTCTTACCTTCAAGCACGTCATGAGTTTAAGCATCAGTTCCGCTTGCTTCTTAGAAATGTTCAACCAGATATCGTTGTATGCACAGTATATTCTTATCAGGTAATGGACATTATCATTAAAAGTTGTCAGAATCTGGGTATTAAGACAATTATGGAATCCCACACTAAAGGAGAAACGATAACAATGGCTCGTAAGTTTACCTATAACCCATTTTTACATAGTCTGTTCTCTCTATGGGATCACAAAATCATGAATAGTCTGAAGTATTGTCACTGCGTAGTAACTCTCACTAAACAAGATGTATCATTTTGGCAAAAATACATCTCACATATAGAAGTTATTCCAAATATGCTAACTATCACTCCGAAAAAAGTTACTGATTATGGAGCCAAACGTGTCATATCTGCAGGTAGATATATGACAGAGAAAGGTTTTGACAGACTTATAAACACTTGGAATCTCATAAACAAACATTTTGACGATTGGCATCTCTTTATCTTCGGTAATGGAGACAAGGAGCAATATCAGCATATGGTTAACCAATATCACCTAAATGATACAATTCATCTTATGCCTGCCACTAAAGATATTGCAGAGGAATTTTCAAAAAGTTCAATATATGTAATGACATCCAGATATGAAGGCTTTGGACTTGTCCTTGCGGAGGCCATGAGTTGCGGTTTACCATGTGTCTCTTTCAACTGTCCATACGGTCCACGCGACATTATATCAGACGGGGAAGACGGACTGCTGGTTGAAGATGGTAACATTACTGATTTATCACAAAAGATAGAGAGCCTTATGTCCGATGTAAAGCAAAGAGAATCTATGGGGACTAAGGCCATCAAAAATATTACCCGTTATAATCCTGAGATCATCATGAACAAGTGGATTAATCTCTTTCAAAGTATATAATACATATGGATATTAGCGTTATTATACCCATTTATAATGTTGAAACATATCTCAGAAGATGTCTTGACAGTGTATTAAGTCAAGAAGGTGTCTCAATGGAAATCATATTAGTAGACGATGGGGCTACGGATTCTTCTGGGAGAATATGCGATGAATACTCTGCCGATAATCCCAACATCACAAGTATGCACATAAAAAACTCCGGTCCATCAACTGCAAAAAATGTTGGTTACGATTTGGCTACAGGAAATTATGTCGCTTTTATTGATAGTGATGACGAAATAAAACCCAATATGTTTGTAACGATGCTTCAATCTGGTTATAAACACAATGCAGATATCGTTTGTTGCAACTACGTACAAATCGACGAAGACGGAAACATCTCGCATACGGAATATACAGACAAAGAATATGTCTTGACACAAGACGAAGCATTGAAAGCCATACTTATCAAGGATAAAATCTACTCTCAGTGTTGGACAAAAATCTATAAGCGAGAAACTATGGATGCCAATAATGTTAGAAACACTGAAGGGTTAAAAACAGAAGAGGACTTTATATACAATATTCAGGCTTTTGCGGCCAGCAAAACGGTATGTATTGTCGACAAACCGCTATATATCTATACACACCGAACAAAATCTCTTTCAAAAGATTACTATAGAAATCATATAAGCCAATACATTGATAATCGAGTTCTAAGACTAGAACTCGTTGATGATATAATTTCCAGGAAATTTCCCCAATTACGAGAATATAGCATATATCATTGCATCTTTTATTATAATGAGCTATTAGGGCGTATATGTCTCTTCCCACAAATATACCATGACCCAAGAGTACATAAAGTATTACAATATATTAAGAATCATTCAAATGTATTGATGACTTATCACCAAGAACTTGGATTTAGCAAAATTGGGGCTCTGTTAATTAAACATATCCCAGATTCATGGTATTTAGAATATCGACGATGGAAAAGCTTGTAAGTAAATGAAAATAATACATAAGATCATACACAAGATTGGGGGGACCTGTAATGACATTTGTGATGTGGTATTAGAAAAGAAATACCCTTTATTAAATCCATATTTACGTAAGAAAGCAATCGAAGAGGGTGTGCTTGGAGTTGTTCTGATGCTACACAGGATTGCTGAACACGACAAAACAAGACTTAAGCCGAATGAAGATTTAAAGGTATCTCCAGCTTTCCTTCAGAAGGTCATAAACAAATATCGCAAAGCTGGCTTTCATTTCATTTCCTTAGATGAAGTATATGATATCGTCATAGGAAAGAAGACTATCAACAAGCCCTTTGTAGCATTTACATTAGACGATGGTTATTTAGATAATTACACGACAGCCTATCCCATATTCAAACGTAACAATATACCTTTTTGCATATTTGTAGCAACAGATTTCCCTGATAGGAAAGCCATTCTATGGTGGTTCTCTATAGAGGAACTGATTCTCTCACATGATATAATACAATTAAGTGATGGAACAACATATACGTGCCAATCATATCAGCAAAAATGGGACACATTCCGTCTTATCAGAGAAAAGATTCTTAATCTTAACCAGGCCAATTTGCTATACTTGTTAAATAATCTCTTTTGTGCGTATCAGATCGATTGGCTTGAGCCAATACGAAATATGGCAATGTCATGGGATAATATTGCGGAGCTCGGTAAAGAACCATTATGCACCATCGGAGGTCATACAGTTAGTCATCCGGCATTCATCCCACTCTCACTTGATGAAATAAAAGCAGAAATATCTGATGGAATTCATAGGCTCCATTCTGTTATCGACTATGACATAAAGCATTTTGCATATCCATACGGATCTGTCAAAGAAGATGGTGAAAGGGAATATGAATTTCTTAAATCATTCAACTTTAAGACCGCTTATATATCATTTGGAGGAGCAATTGCTTCAAAAGACAAAGAAAAGCTAACTCATCTCCCACGTTTTATGCTAAAAAGATAATTTTTCTTTTATACGTTGCATCTTCCATAATATATGTTTATTATAGTAGTCAATTATTCCATATTTCATACTTATTAATCGAGACTTATAGATTTTCCCTTCTGTTACAGTAGTCTCTACGCTATCATATTTCCTTTTGTAGTCATAATCACCACCACCTAAGAAAATAGAGTCTTTTCCTTTATCAATCAACTTCTCGAGGACCATGTCATATGCCATCATACCAGGTGAATATTTTGCAAATTCCATATCATACGTCAAATTTTCAAGATAAACGACAGGGCACTGTTCGCATGTCAGAAGAATCGCAACGATTCTTTCACCAAAGTTTAGGGTATACACATTTGACACATGGTATCTTATCAGATAATCTCTCGTGGACATATTATAATTGATACGAAGGGATTTCTCTTTCATTTTAAAATATGAATCAATGACCTCATCAGGAATATCTTCTTTTATATATTCTTCAAGTGATACGACCCCATATTCCTTTTCTGCAATCCTTTTCATACGGCGCATATTATATCTGCTTTTTGAAGAAATGCGTTCACTTAGTTCATCATAAGATTCAGGCAGAACCACTTTATAAAAGTTTTTGGGAACAAAAACCCTATCTGAGATAGCATTAAAAAAAGAAAGGTACTCTATTTCCTTAAAATTCCTAAAGATATAATGAGATATCTCATCGAAAACTCCACCCGGAATTCTCATCATCCAGATACCGAGCACAGCATGTTTCTTCAACAGCTCTACTTCCAAATAATAATCGTTATTATCATTTTGAATATGCAACAGAATATAATTATTACTAAAGAGATCTATCCTATTATAAATGAAATCAGGATGAATTTTAATTGCCGGGAAAGATAAATCAATTTGTTCTACCATAACAGTTACTTACTCTACTTATTAAAGACTTCAACAAAGAACTTCAACATACAGTTCCACACGATAATTCGTATCTTATCGAACAATACAGAAACGACAAAGAAAACAATTATCAATCCAGAAGTATATAGCAGGAATTGGCCTCTTGGCTCAACGTCAAACCATTGTTTTATAACATCTATATAATATGGATGAAAAATAAAAGGAGAAGTATGAATCAAATAGACAGTGAATGAAGATACAGAAATCCAATTCACCAAACTACTGCGGAAGGAGAGCTTTGTAAAGAACAGGAAAAAATAAACAGAACTTAATATCACCAATGGTGATGAATAAAGGAACAGAATTGTTCCACCTTTATCGTATAAGAAGGTCAAAGATAAGGAGCATAACGTCAATACCACAGATAAAGTCAAATAGATTAGCAAATCTGTTGCCTTATCTAATTGAGTAAAATTATCAGGGAATGTCCGTATATAATGAGCCAACACATAAAGCCCCATAAAAGACAAAGGAGAGTAACCACCTGCATACCAATCGCCATAATTATAGAATCCATAGACCAACTGTACAGAATAAAAAAACAGCAGAAATATCTGCATCTGTTTTTTACCAACATTCTCTACGAATGCATTTAATACTGGAGCGAATACATAAAGTACTATGTAAGCTCTGACAAACCAATACCCTCTATGCTTAGCCAAAATCAAGCCAATCCATTCCCCAAACGTCATAGTATTAGTTAATCCTAGCATCCTCATAACAAAATACACGGAGATACTGACAAATATGACTTGGAACAACAGCTGTAAGAACTTATGCCATCCACCATGAATACCATACCATCCTGAAATCAGGACAAATGCATTAACACAAACTTTAGACAGAGACTCGCATAGTCCCCGACAAAATGAATCTCCAAATGAAGCAGATATCTCTGCTTGTGTTGGAGGGTCTATCGAAATATAACTTGCATGCGTAATCAATACAAGAATCATAGAGATTATCCTCATCAATTCGATATTAGAATCTCTACTTTTGTTTCGATATGATTGTAACGACGTAACATTCACGATGCAAAGATAAATAAAAAAAGTGTATAATTGGTGTTTTTATTATAAAATAATCTAATTATAAGTCAATTTAAATAAAAATATGTATCTTTGCACCTATGAAGGATTATTTAACCTCTTATACACATAAAGTGTCTGAATTTAGATGGTCCATAATGGGACTTTCTATGTTGTCAATAATGCTGTTCCATCAGTATTTCACTAGTACTATCCCTTTTAACTTCTTTCACAACTTTGGTTATTGGGGAGTTGATGTCTTTCTTTTTTTGTCTGGGATGGGATTAGTCAGATCGCTGACAAATAATAGATTGAAAACTTATTACATTCATAGGTTTAACCGTATTATCCCAAGCTGCATTCTTTGTGGTTCATTTAAATATATAATATTTTTATTATTAGGGGAATCTGTTGCTATTCTACAAAAGGGTCTTAACATTGGAATCTGGTCAATAGTGAGTTTTGATTTGTGGTTTATTCCATCTATCATTATTATATATATTATCGCTCCTGCATTATACTTGTCAATCCGTAAATGGCCATATCAGACAATTCTTATAACAATGTCCGTTTTTATTTTAAATGGTATATTCATAAGACCTGGTGTCGGATTTGATTGGATGTCACCTATTGGCATTTTTTCTTATACGACAGAACGTTTGCCAGTATTTTTAGCGGGAATGTATACAGTCATAAAAGAAGAATGGATAGATGGGAAAATAGGCTGTTCATTTCTCTTTCTTATTGCAGCATTTATTTTTGCCATAATTGAAAAAATAGGCATAACATACCATGGTGTTTCTACATGCAAGTTCTTTTTACTAATGATGGGGATGCCTGCATTGATCTATTTATGTGTATCCCTATTATCATTTCTCCCTGATAAACTAATAAAAGCAATTGATTTCTTCGGTAAATATTCCTTAGAACTATATTTAGTTCATGAATTCATTTTTTGGACTATGATAATAAAATGTGATTCTGGAAATCCATATTTTATGTTAGTTATTGGTTTTGTCTTGTCATGTCTCACTGCCTATTTATGCAAATATCTAACTATAAAAATCAAAACCATACATATTACCCATGAACACAAATAATAGTAGCGATAGGCTTTCAAGGGCAATAACTTGGTTGCGTTTCCCCCTTATTTTCTTCATAATTATGTTGCATTGCTATTCTGTGCAGAGATTGGAAGGCAACCATGATTTTTATTTCAAAGTAATATATCCTTTCTCTTTATGGTTGGGTGAGACCGGAGTGCCTGGATTTTTTTTCATCTCAGGCTATCTGTTCTATCTAAGTAAGAAATCATATTTACAAAAGATTCAGAGTAGAATAAATACCCTACTAGTACCATATCTATTATGGAATCTTTTATTATTAGCCTTATATCTTATTGCATATGCTTTTGGTTATCCACAAGACATAAATGGAAAAAGCATAGTAAACTATGGAATCATCGACTATTTACGCGTCTTTTGGGACAGAGGCTCATACGACAATGGAAACTTTACGCCTCTTTTGTGCCCATTATGGTATATCCGAAACCTAATAATATTGTCTGTTCTATCACCATTGTTCTTCTATTTGATAAGATATGCAAGAGAAGTATTCTTATTAATCACGACAATATGGTGGATGATGACTTATGACAATGCATTTATCCCTCAAACCATTTTATTTTTTAGTCTTGGGGCATATTTCTCTATTTTTCAAATAAATCCTTTGCAGGTAGTTGACAAAAGGAAAGGATTCTTTTTGTTTTGCTTTATCATCCTTGCTATTAGTGATATAATTTGCCATATAACATCAGTAACACAACTTAACCTACAAATTCATCGTCTCTCATTGATTTTCAACATATCCGCATTAATATTACTTGCAGATCGTTGTGTTAAGTATAAATATACGAATCAAATGCTAACAAATGCTGCATTTATAGTTTTTTGTATACATTACCCGATTGTAGTTATTCTTCGTAAGTCTTGTATTATCTATTTCTCTGAAGCTCCAGATTCCATCCACATACTACTCTATTTCGCATGCATCATCCTATCTACGCTAATAAGCATTCTTTTCTATATTTTACTTGATAAATATTTTCCAAGAACAAAATCAATTATCTCTGGTAATAGATCATGAAAAAAGTTCTTATAGATTTCAAACGTACAGAATACGACCCTGTCATAGACTATATAAAAGGGCTATGTATTCTATTTGTAATATGGACTCATTGCATGACCCGCGAAGAATTAAGTCTAATACTTTTCCCTTTTTGGGGAGATACCGCAGTACCGATATTTCTCATTATACAGGCCTTTCATTGTTACAAAAAAAATTCTGATGCCAGAATACCAGATATCAAAAAGTTGTGGTTTAGGATATTAAAGCCATATCTCATTTTATTAGGATGCACATTCATATTAGACTATTTCATATATTTTCAAGACACAAACGGGACATTCGACCTTCACTTGTATTGGCAATTACGTGGACCGGGATCATACTATATCTTTATTTATATCCAATTTGCATTCATACTGCCATTATTAAGGCCTATTTTTAATAAGATTTCACAGAAATGGTATTTTTTACTATTTCTCCTTGCTTCACAAATTTCAGAATTTGTTTTCAGCATTGCAAACTGTCCTGACAATATATATCGCTTAACCTTTTTCAGATACATCTTCCTTATATACTTGGGATATCTTATAGCTCAAGAAGGAATAGAAATAAACAAGAAAATTATTCCAGTCATAATTTTAAGCGTTATATTTATATACATTTTTTGTTACACATCATACGACCTGCGCCCCATATTCTGCACAAACCATAATTTCTGGCCTTTATGCCACTGGGTCTGCTATTTTTACATTGCCTACTGTGTTATTGGCTTCATGAAAAATTCATATGGACGCATGGCTGATAATAATCTTAGAATTGTAAATCTTATCAAAAAAATAGGCAAATATTCTTATGAGATCTATTTATTTCAAATATTCTATTTCTCAACCATAAGCATACATATTGGAAATTATGTTTCATCTGTTGGTAATTATTTTATAGAAAGAACAATATATGTTATAATTTCAACCACATTATGTACACTACCCGTTTTATACATTTTAAAAAAGAGATACTTATGAAGTATATTCTGACTATCCTATTAATCTTGGTCTTTATTGTAATATTCCTATTTTACAATTATTACTCACCACCAAGATTGTGTAATCCATATTCAACAAAGAACCATGAAGATACATTCCGAATTGCCTTTATTGGTGATAGTTGGGCTTTTTTTCACAGGAATCACGAATGCGAAATAGCCCAATTACTAAAAAATCACACTCATCGCCCAATCAAGGTTCACACATTCGGTATCTGTGGATTGACAAGCAAAGAAATCTATACGTCTATACTTAATCATAATGACTTTAGAGATTTCTTTCAAAAAAGACATTATGAAGTCTGTTATGTGTCTGCAGGAATCAATGACACTTACAAAAAGATGAGTACCAGATATTACAAACAAAGTATGGAAGGAATAATTCAATTTCTTCTTAGTAATAATATTCATCCTATTATCCAAGAAATACCAGACTACAATATCTACGAAGCTTATAAGCGACAGTCAACATATAGAAAAATAATGCGTCAATTCTCTATGCTTGTTAATGGTACTTCCATCGACTGCAAACAACAGTTCCGCAATGCATTAGACGAATTAATACATGAAAAAAGATACGAAAAAGAAATAAGTGTCATCAGATACAACACCTGGAACAACGACTATACAAATGACCTTGATCGACTATATTGGCCAGAAGGTATGCATTTAAATGAAATAGGTTATAGTGTCTTAGACAGCATGATAGCAAAAACCATCATTGAAGATGTTTTGCATAATAAATAGCACCAAAAGATGTCAGATGCATACCATCATATGTTATAAAATGATGGTCAGGAGTAAATACAGGGACTGTACTATCGCTTTCTAAAATAACGCTTAAGAGATCAACATACTTGTCTTGCCACTCTTCTTTGCATAATAGATTCATTTTATAGAAATCTTCGTGTATAGATATCCGCTGTTGGAAATAGTCTGGATCATGACGTTTCTTGTAAAAAATGCCATTGTTTGTACCATGATTTTTCGTACCTATCCCCCATATATCAGCATGAGGCCTAAGATTTCTCCAAACAGTTTGAGGTACATCATGCTTCCATCCAAAGAAATAAATACGGTCACATTGACGTATCCGAGTCAATGGACAACTTGTAATATATGGATGATAGGAAATCTGTATTCTGTCAGGCAATGGAGATTCTAAGAGAATATTTGCGAAGTCACGGGCGAAACTGTTACCAACGATCAAGATTTTCTTCTTTGTAGAATCTGAAGAGAATTCTTTGTCGTAACCATAAATTCGATCTGTATACCGTTCAAAGACTTTAGGATCAGCCCTACCTTTACGGATATCCAGTTCTGGTACATCCCTTACTGCCCCACCAATACTATAAATCCAAAGGGCGAAGGAATTGATTGCGACGAAAGATATTAATACGCAAAATCGAGAAATCTTATTATCCCGGATTCTCTTTTCTATAAAATAATATGTCAGGAATGAAAGTAAGAGGGTAACAGTAACGACAACAGCCAAAACCCTCAATGATATTTCATCAGCATAAAAATAGCGATAAAAAGCGAAGAATGGCTGATGCCAAAGGAATATGCTAAGACTCATACGTCCCAATAGGGCAAGTATCCTAGAGTTTTTGGAGAAAGATGATATGCAAGAAACCTGTTTATTGCTTATAAGGAATAATATTGTGACAAGAACTGTCAGAATAAGAATCAGTTCTCGTGGCAGGAAACTTTCACGAATGGTGTTTGTACCTCCGACAAGATTGTATGGCATTGCTCTCTCTCCTATTGTAAAGGCTCCGAAGAAGATCATCAATAATACTCCGAGAAAAGAAATATAACTCAATGCAGATGATGACTTAAATGACTTTGTAGCGATTAATCCACCAATAGAGAGTTCAAAAAAACGGTATTGTAAGAGGTAATACTTATCACCTATTGTATCTACAGGAGCAATATATAATATTAGCGACAGTATGGTCAAAGTGAGTAATGCAGCTTTCATCCACTTCCTGAAAGCCTGCATAAACAAAGGGAATACTATATAGAATTGGAAAAGAACACCCAAGAACCAGGTGTGCATCATAACTTTGTGATAGATGGCTGCCCAGTAATTTTGTGTTGTCATCGCCTGGAGGATATTATTCATAAAGGAAGTACTTGCCACGACTTCCTCACTTAAGAAGCGGAAGTCGAATGGCAACATATCCATATAGCCTATTGCAAGGGCAAAAGCGCTAACAAGCAATACCAATGGCAGAAGTCTTAACAGTTTTTTCTCTAAGAAGCTGAAATATCGGAACTTTCCTGATGCTATCTCGCTCATCACTTTCGGAACAACGAGATATCCATTAATCACGAAAAACACATCAACGCCAAGATATCCGCTCTTACACCATCCAGCATGATAAAGCACAACAGCTATTATAGCCAAACCCTTCAGCAGGTCCAAGTCATAGCGATATGTATTCTCTAGAATCATACTGCAAAAATATAACTTTTTCTTCAATTATCCACATGTATGCTCATTTTTTTGTAATTTTGCAGCCAAGATGCAGAATGAAGGCATTTCAAATAAAGGAAGAATCGAGTATATCGATGCGATGCGGGGATTCACAATGATTCTCGTGGTGTATTCGCATATCTGCCATTTTTGTTTAGGCGACTCGTTGTTGGGATTCAATGCTACCCTACACCTATTTCGACTACCTTGCTTCTTTCTTATCAGTGGATGGCTCTTTGAACCAGTCTCTCACAGACCATTTCGCCAGATAGCTCACAAGAAATTTATGGTGCAGATTGTGCCAACATTTATATTCTTGCTTTTGCTGGCTCCGCCTCCAGAGTTCTTCCATCAGCTTGGAGCATTAAAAGGAGGATATTGGTTCACTTTTGCACTATTTGAGTTCTTCATGATATATATGCTATCCGTCAGAATCTGTTGGCGATGGACGTGGCTTATAGCGCTGGCAGTATCAGTTGGCTCATTCTGTTTTGCAAGCTATCAGAATCATCTGCGCCTAATTTCTCCAAATTATAGTTTTCTTTCACCTCTACTTGATATAGCAGGATTCCTGAGTGTCGGAGTTTGGCGATATTATCTGTTTTTCTATATCGGCACGTTCGTTCGTCGACATTTCGATACATTTATAAAAGTAACAAATCGACCATTAGTTGTAATTCTGTTAATAGCAGCGTTTTTTGCTATAGCATCGACATCCCACCCTGCCAGCGCTATCCTTGAATACTTCAGGTTCAGCCTTGGTGGCATCTTTGGCATGCTGATGGTGTTTGTGCTTTTCCGACACGCTGCATCATGGCTCAAAAGGCTGCATCTGTCAAAGCCTTTGCAGTATGTCGGTACCCGTACACTCGATATCTACCTGCTTCATTTCTTCTTCCTGCCAAGATTTCTGATGGAATATAGCCCTCAATTGCATGCTTATGACAATAGCCTGTTAGAATTCGCAGTCATCATGCCGATAGCGCTTATTGTACTGCTAATCAGTCTGTTATTTAGTTATATTCTCCGTCTTAGTCCTTTTCTGGCCAAGTATCTGTTTGGGGTAGAAAAGAAGAAGGCTTTATAGGTAGATAATCGCAAAGAACGACAGTATCCATCCGATGATACATAATTGTACGAAGTGATCCTTCACCAGCGATTTCGTCGGACTTCCACTAAGTCCGTATACTATCATGTTCTGCAGATAGCGAAGCAATCCGGCGAGTACCCAGCCAGATGTCAGATAGACATATCTGGTGCCAAGACGAGAAATCACCTCCTCCGACATAGTATACATGATATAACTCACCAGCGTTACTGATGCAACAATAGCAGTAGCCTCATTGATAAACGTCTTGTTGTATCCAGTTATGCTCACACGAGGTTTGATACCTGTCTGCTCGTAGATTCGATAGTCGTCATTACGTTTCGAAAGTGCCAGGAAAAGAGTCACGAGGAATGTCATCATCACCAGCCAATGCGATACCCAGATATCCACCACCATACCTCCAGCCAGAACTCGCATCACAAATCCGATGGCAATAATTGAAACATCGAGAATAGCAATCTGTTTCAGCTTCAAGCAATAAGCAATGTTCATCAACCAGTATCCACCTATTATTATATATAAATAAGGTGTATTGACGCTTCCCGTCAGATTCAGAAGTGCGAAAGCTGCAATAAGACAAACAATCATCATCACGTAACCGCCTTTCACAGAGACATTTCCCGACGCTATCGGGCGATGGCATTTCTTCGGATGCAGTCTGTCGGCCTCAACATCTCTCAGATCATTGAAACAGTAGATAGAGCTGGATATCATACAGAATGATGCAAACAACACAAGCGTTGGCAACATATACTCCATCTCCAACAGATGATTGCTGAAAAATATCGGTGCAAAGACAAAGGCATTCTTTAGCCATTGCAGCGGGCGAAGTAACTTTATATAATGTATCATTGCGATGCAAAGATAATAAATATAATCGGAACAGACAAATTTTGCTATTCTATTTTGATATTTTGCGTGGAATTTGGTAATAAAATCAAGAAAAATAATAAAAAAAGTAATGCAAAAATCGCAAAACTAATGACATATGACATAGTTATAATCATAACAACCTAAATATCAGTTATTTAATCAAAGTTTTTGCAAGCGGTTACCGACATAAATCCGACATACATCCGACATACATCCGACATAAAAAGGGCAAAAATGCCAATTCAGTAAGACACAGTACGCTTTATTGGCATCTACTGTTCATAAGTAAGGCGACAAAATCGATAATGCCAGGTTACAATGTGCAGCATTAATGATAGCAACTGAATTCTCTAGAGAATTCAAGAGATGAGTGGCTCTTTACAATTGCTAACACCGGGGATCGTCATCAAATTCTCTAGAGAATTTAAATGACAGCTTACTTCTTGGAATGTGTTAGAGTCAATAATGCAATCTGTTACATCCCTTATAAATACCAAAGACATTGATGGTATCACTAAAGCACATTAAAGCGTCATACAGGTCTTAAATGCGCTATTATATGTCATTTTATGTCGGATGTATGTCGGATTTATGTCGTTTTTATGTCACTAAGTCAATATAAAAAGCAATGCTATATTATTAATTATCAGGTGTTTATCAAACATAGTATGTCAGATGTCACTAGAAATTGAGATTTTCGAAAAAAAATTTTTATTATTGAGCTCAAACTGATGCATATATATATCATCATTTCAAAAAAACAACCTATATTCTTGGATAATTCGCTGAAAAATGCTACTTTTGCAGAAAAATCATCAAAGACAATAATATGCAGAGAATCAACTGGATAGATTGGGTTAAGGCTTTTTGCATGACGGTAGTGGTATTCTGTCATTTGCCACAACAGGAAGACACTTTCTATCTGCAGTATCTTGCTTCAGTTATTCTGTCGTCATTCTTTTTTGTATCCGGATACCTGAAAAAGCCCATTGCCTCACAAAAGGAATCTTTGAAAAAATACGGCTATTCACTCCTTATACCTTATTTAATATATAATGCGGTTTATTACCCATATTGGTTTGCGAAGTATTATATAGAGAACGGAGGAATCTCACTCTTCGATTGTCTCAAACCCATAACAGGTACTCTCCTACTCCAGCTAAACTCAGATTTCTCATGTGAACTCAATGGCGTTACATGGTTCCTGCCTGCACTATTTTTAATGCATTGGATTACAGATATTTGTAATCGCAAGAGACATGGCAAAGCCATAATGCTAATCATCACTATTATCACAATAATACTTTATGGAGAAAACAAATACTACCATTATGCTCCATATATCACATTCCATGGTCTTGTACGTTGCATTTGTTTCTTCTTTATGGGTAATCTATTTCAGCAAGCTGGTTATCTCAAAAGCCCCAACCTCAAAAAGGATTTTACAATAGGACTTTCTACCCTGCTCTTAAGCATCGCAATATTCTATTGGCATATTCATGAAGATCATTTCGCTCTTCATATAGCCCTCTATTATATAGTCAATTTCTTATCTGTCTTCGGAATCATCCACCCCTGCAGAAGCCTCAATAGCATAAGACTCAACACCATCACCATAATATCCATAGGTACGATGCTCATTTTCGGAACTCACAGAATATTAATTGGTGTTATCGATTTCGGATTTGAGAAGCTCCTTCATATTCCTGACATCGCATACAATTGGTATGAGGCGTCACTCATTACAATTGCTATTGATATTATTCTCATTCCATTTATAATCATTAGCAAAAACAGGTTTCCTATTTTCCTCGGGAAGAAGTCAACTGCTCAAAAAGTTGAATCCATTGGGGCATAATGCGAGAAGCCTGGTATCGCTGCGAAGAAATGACAGCAGCTTTTCCCATCTGCACCCGAAGGTCATAATCTGATATCAATTGGGCCACCCGCTGCGCAAATAATTCTATATTTCTATCCGATGTCAAGTAGCCATCAACACCATCTGTGATGATATCCGCTGGTCCGTATGGACAATCAAAAGCCACTACAGGCAATCCACAACTCATAGCCTCCGGAAGCACTAATCCGAATGGTTCATAAAGAGAAGTCAATAATAATATGGAGTGCTCACGATATACTTCCATGATATTTGCTGTTGGCTCATATACATGGATATTTGCATCCATCAGGTGAATTCTTGAGAGATAATGCTCCTTCAACTCTCCCTCACCATAAATATCGAGTCGCCAATCCTGATACTGCTGATGAATAATCGCCCAGATTCTCAACAAACTATCTATATCTTTCTGTTTAGAGAATCGTCCCACATAGATAACCGACTTCTGCTCACACGAAGAATAAGAACCGCTATCATTTAGATTCACGACATTTGGTATAACATGTACGTTATCATTATAAGCCTTCCAATCATTTGCATCTCCCTCTGTCAAAGCCACAACAGCATCAGCCTTTATTATACTCCTTTTCAAAGACCTGACATATAATCTACGAAGCAATCCCACTTCATCCATCTTTTCTGAATGACATAGCGTATGTGACTCAACGACTAAAGGTGTATCTCCTTTCAACTTCGCTAGGACACTAACATAATCCAACTTAACACATACTAAAACATCAGGTTTAATCTCCACCAGGGTTTGTCTTAACCTTTCTTTAAGTGTATTTCTTAACATCCGTCTTTTACGCACTTTTTGGATTCCGTGATATTTATACTGCTGGTGCATCCTGATATCCAGATCTATATGCCTGATGTTTGTATGCAAATCATATGTCAGCGGATGCTCTCCCTGATTTGTGGTTAGCAGTGTAACCTCCCAACCATACTGTCCTGCCAGAGAATTCATCTTGTCTGCCAGCACTCTCTCCATTCCGCCCCATACAGCGAAAGCGTCAGTGATGTAGATAATAGTCATTATAAAGCAATTATTTGCAAAAGTACAAAAAAAAAATGAGATTCTTGGATATTAAAATAATTATTTGTACTTTTGCAAAAACAAAGCTTTATAATTTAAAAAAAATGGATAAGATAACAATACCAAATAGAATCAACTGGGTTGACTGGGCAAAGGTAATTGCCATTTCATTTGTTGTGTTTGGGCACATCCCTATGACTCCGGATAATTTTCCACAGAGGTACATTACAAGTTTCCACATGCCCTTATTTTTCCTTATTTCTGGTTATCTTACAAAAAAAGAATGTTTCAACATTTCTACATTAAAAAAATATTGGCACACATTAATTATTCCCTATATCTTCTATAATATTGTCTTTTACCCATATTGGATTGTACGACATATCATAGATGTACCCGATGCTGTTTTGTCAGATTATATTAGACCAATAATAGGAGCCGTCTTATTCCAATTGCGCACACCGATTTCTGACCCCTTAAATGAAGTAACCTGGTTCGTTGCCGTACTATTAGTAATGAAAATAGTCTTATCAATAGCCAACCTTCATAAAAGAAGAAATCAAATAATGTTTATATTATCAATAATATGTGCATTATTTTACATCTACAACGAACAATATCTAATAAGTGAAAATTTACCCATCATTGGATTTAACAGATGTATGCCTTTCTTTTTTCTTGGACATTTTTGTAAACAGAACGAAATAATTCCAACAAAGCCAATAAAGTCAGATTGGCTAATATGTATTATTGGCATTGGCATAAGCCTGATAGCCCACAATTATATTACCCGGACTCCATCAAATTTAATGAGTAATGCTCTAATCTATATTAATGCATTGGTTGCCGTAATAGGCACGATTGGATTCTGTAGGATTCTTGACAACTATCGTTCCACCATCATAGACAATATATCTCTAGGAACAATTGTAATTATGGGATTGCACTGGATGCTTATAGGAACAACCAATTTTGTGCTTCAGAAGATATTACAATATGATGGCGGTATCGCATATCCATTATACATTACTATATTCTTAACCCTGGCTTTTGAAGCCATTATATATCCTATAATATTATTATTCAAAAACAGATACCCATTCCTACTTGGTAAAAGGACTGTAAGAAAATAAAGACTCACTTTTTAACAAGGTTATCATCGGAATCCTCATAATGATCTTTTTTGTAGAAGATACGGGTTATTCCCTTCCCTTGGATTTTGACATGGTCAACAAAGCTATTCCACATTGATTTGTTACCAATAGTACCATATCCAGTAATAGCCCGACATCGTTTGTCATATACAAACTTTATCTTACCATATTTTTTCAAAGATAAAGCCATAGACCCGTCCTCACCTCGAATGATATCAACACGATACTCTTCTTTTTTCCCAAGTTCTGCATTATACGCAAATACCAAGCCACGAACGCTAAGCTCCGGTCGTTTAAAATGCTGTATCCACAAGAACAGATCACGAGACATCTCAAACAATTTCAATCCCAGCTTAGAATGATTTGCATCAGGGAAATAGCTCCATGTTGCAGATACTGCGACAACGCCTGGTTTCAATAATTGTTCCAACATCAATTCATAATATTGAGGGGGATAAAGTGTATCACTATCCACATCAAAGTAATACTTACCCTTTGAGTGCTGGAGTCCACAGCGTCGTGCATAGCCACAGGAATGCTGATACTCGGTATAATATGGTATACCAGACTTTTCGTATATCTCAGCCGTCCTATCCTTGGAATCATTATCGACACCTATAATTTCCACAGGATATTTACACTTAATATCACTTATCGCCCACAGACATGCTTGCAGATGAGTCTCTTCATTATAACCAATAACAACAATTGATGCTAAAGGTCTGTCACTCTGTAAAGCAGCGAGACGTTCTTTTGTTCCATCAATAATTTCTTGAGGAACTTCGCTAAACGGTTTTCCGTATATTGAAAGATATTTTTCAAACCAATATGCCATAAAATTGTATTTAAGATTTTTTTTCAATCAAATTATTAAAAAGATTAATCCATTGGGGCATAATTTCATCTTGACTATATCTTTTTGAAGATTGTATACCTTTTCTTCCCATTTTCTTACGTAATTCAAAAGATTCCATCAATTCGCATACACGCTTAACAAATAATGAGATATCACGATCCGGAATCAAAAAACCATCCTCTCCATCATGTATAATGTTTGAAGGTCCATAAGGACAATCAAAACTTACAACAGGAAGTCCACAACTCATAGCTTCAACTAGCACCAGGCCAAAAGGTTCATATAGTGAAGTTAATATAAAAATAGAACTTTCACAAAATTCTTTAAGAATATCATCTGTTGGTTCATGAACCCTAAGATTTATCTGTTGTTGCGTGGCTTTTAAAACGACCCGCTCTCTTAATTCACCTTCTCCATAAAGATCCAAATACCAATCAGGATGCAGGCGATGTATCATCTCCCATATCTTAAGCAAATCGAATATGCCTTTCTGCTCCATCAACCTTCCAGCAAAAATTACTCTCTTATTTACCAATTGACTGTAGACACCACCTTCCTGTAAATGAACGACATTAGGAATAACTGTCGTCTTTAAATACTTTGACCAGTCATCTGCATCATTTTGAGATAATGCAACAAGCAAATCAAATCGCCTCGAGTATCTAGTCCCAATACACTGCTCAAGAGATGTTCTTATTCTTTTTAAGAAGCCTCTGTTATTTACAGGATCATTAGCGAGAATAAAGCGTTTATCAATATGTGATTCCAATATTCTAACAAAATTTCCTGGACATTCGGCAATTATCGAAATGGCATCTACATAATATGTTGGCGCTATCACTATATCTGGAGAGATCTCTCCAATAAAAACTTTAAACTTTTTCCTAAGCAACTTACGCAGGACCAATTCCTTATACCACCTAGTAAAACGATTATAATTGTATAGAGGAAAGAAACGAACATCCAGATCGACATGCCTTATTTTTGATGAAAGAGGAAAAGATAGTCTATGACTTCCCTGTTCATATGTCAACAAATAGACTTCATAACCTGCATTATCTGCAAGATAATTCATCTTATCTGTAATAACTCTTTCTGTTCCTGCTAAATGAGCCAAAATTGGATATACATATACTATTTTCATTTTCATTTCCCTATTTTAAAACAGAACTGTATGCGTTTACCCATAATTTCATAACATTTTCTTTCCTAAAGAATTCGCTCTCTTTGCGAGATAAGCGTCCCATTTCTAATCTTTCATCTTCATGACATATCATCCACTCTATTTTCGAGGACAAATCCTCAACAGACAATGATGCTAATAGACCTGTTTTGCCATCTTTCACAATTTCAGATGGTCCAAAAGGGCAATCTGTACTTACCACAGCCAAGCCACATGCCATTGCCTCCAATACGACAAGTGGCAAGCCCTCATAATCAGAGCAAAGTATAAAGAATTGACTCCGAAGATATTCTTGCATGATTTCATTTGATGGATTATGAATAATAATCTGGTCACAAAGATTCATTTCCTTTATTTTAAGATCAAGTTGGTCTTTCAATCCACCACTACCGAAAATATCAATATGCCAATCAGGATATTTCCCTGCAATTAACGAGAAAGCATTTATCAGTCGGTCATATCTCTTTTGTTCATGTAAACGACCAACACATATGATTCTGCCAAATTCTTTCTTTATATTTCCTATAGATTCAGGATAAAAAGTTACAGGATTAGGCACTGTTTTGACATTTTTCACAAACGCTCTCCAACACGAAGCATCTCCTTCTGTTAGAGCAATTAACAAACTACATTTTTTTATATCCCTTAGCAAGCTAGCTATTTGAATTCTTTTAAAGAACAAATCAGAATTCATGTCATGTGTAAACGCAGTATGAGATTCAACCACAATACAAGTCTTCTTGTTTACACTCATCAACTCATGCATGAATTCTTGCGAATAAGTTGTAACAACTACGATATCTGGTTTTTGAGAATCAACTAATTCATTCCACTTCTTGCGAAAGCGACATTTCATTCTAACAAACTCTATAATATGCTTATAACGTGGTAAATTATAGAGAGTAAATCGACGACAATTCAAGTCAACACGCTTTACAGATGAATTTAAAACAAACGCATTAGGATGTTGACCTTGTTCATATGTAACAAAAGTCACATCGTGGCCATTTTCCGAAAGATAATTAGCTTTATCCGTCAGTGTTCTTTCTACTCCGCCACAATTTACGAGTTTATTCAAAACGAAAAAACATTTCATTATATCCTTTTCCAATTAATACTTATTATACAAGCCTCTTTATCTTTCCTATCAGATACACAATAATAGTCATTAAAGAAGATGGAAATAAACCTATGCTATAAAGACAAAGATTCTTAACCATATGCTTTTCAAAGCTCATTATCCCCAAGAAGCTTTCATTACTCTTCATTATTTGCTTTAATTCTGACGAAGAAACATCTGGAATTATTTTTCCTCTATTCTTTATGATATTGCAAACAACATAAAAACTCGTCATCATTACACAATAGTGGCACTGAGGATAATAAGGTTTTAATTTCAACCTCATTGATTGTTGCTTCATAATATTGACTGCAAAAACAATCCTTAATATTTCATCCTTTTTTATTTGTTCACGTTGTTGATAATTGCTTAGGGATTCATATCTACATAAATAATGATAGGTTATTTGTGGAATTAAAACAGCCCTGCTACAATAAGTTACCAAATCAAACATAAACACCATATCTTCCCAATAGTTTATATCTACAAATCGTAATCCTGACCTGCGCAAGACATTAATATCCACACAAAAATTCCATATATTTGTTTGTAGAGCTCCATACTGTCGGAAAGCATAGCTTGCTAACTTATCTTCTCCCAACAAATCACATTGCGGATATTTGATAATATCCACAACTCGGTTATTGTTATATGTTTCAATTTTATCAGAAGAACCAATAATTATATCTGCATCAACTCGTTGCTGATGTTCCATAAGCAGAGAAATAGTATCTGGTTCAATACAATCATCGCTATCCATGAAAAAAAGGAAACGGCCTTGTGCCTCATCTATGATTCTGTTTCGAGCTTTACTAACACCAAGATTTTGTTGCTGACACAAAATATGAATATCACTTCCACGACGATGGTTTGCTTGATATTCTTGGACAATCTTCATTGATGAATCAGTACTGCAATCATCCACCACTAAGAACTCTATACTCTTAAATGTTTGAGCCAATGCAGATTCTAACGCTGAACGGATAAAACTCTCAACATTATATACCGGAATACCAATTGTTACCTCGTATTGCATTACAAAACCTTCTAATAAAATATCTATTCTTTAGTTCACAAATTACAGTTCAATTATTTTGCAAATATACTAAATAAATCATGAAAATCCAAATTAATCAACCACAAATTGATCTTATAGGCTTTTTATTTTTCCTATAAACCAAATAAATGGCCGCAAAAGTGGATTTGGCAATAAACTTAGAAACCAAAAGAACAAATTAGACAGCTTCTTGTCTCTAAACTTAAGGATATCTCTTAGAGTAAGTGGATGATGAATAATACTACGTAACATAGAAGAAGATATCTTGGTAGTTATTTTCTTAGAATTCCTAATAATGAAGTAAATAACGTAAAAACTATTTGACTCCAAATAAGAACAAAGGTATGGCAAATATATTCTATCTTTCATGTTTTCACATTTATCTTTCAAATTATTTATCACAGAGATATTCATCAAAATTTCCTGAGCATCAATTGCATCGCGTTCTTGATAATGAGAAAGAGAACCAAAACGACGTATATAGTGATATGTTATTTGAGGAAGCAGCACTGCACTTTCGACCTTAGTAACCAGCTCCACAGTATAAGCCATATCCTCCCAATATGTTACGTCCAGAAACTTAACATGAGATTGACGCAAAAAAGTCAAATCTACCAGATGGTTGCACACAGACACATGGAAGATATGATTATTACGAAAAGCATATATCGCTAATTCATCTTTTCCAGTCAATACTAGTGAATCTTTTTGATATTTTACTGTTGGCATTCCACCAATAGTATCAATAATCTCATATGACCCATAAGCAATCTGAGTATGATTATGAATAATTGCCTCGTATAATATTTGAATTGTATTTGATTCTATTGTATCATCAGAATCCATAAAATACAGATATCTGCCTTTAGCCTCTTCGATAATACG
>Ga0310691_10002674_pt1 | contig 22900 bp, 22 predicted proteins | sample 176DNAGHGlowgp2_FD_203887 | JGI IMG/M metagenome (GOLD analysis project Ga0310691, IMG submission 203887) | Sheep rumen microbial communities from Palmerston North, Manawatu-Wanganui, New Zealand - 1766 DNA GHGlow gp2 (v2) (version 2) | ecosystem: Host-associated > Mammals > Digestive system >...
CACCAGTCGGCACTACTGTATAACCGTCTGGATTCCTATTGTCGTAACCCTTTGGATAAGCAAAATACTTCACCCCAGGAATCTTCACCTTTCCGTTATCCTCCGAGCGGGCGCGAACCGTGACGATATCACCCTCATGAAGAACCACGGTGGAAGGGACGAACAGATGTACGTCGCCGCAGGTCCAATGTGGTCTTCCTGCAATCATATGGAGTTCGGCCGGAGCGGAAGTTTGTTCCCAGTTTCGCTCGTATTCCGAATCAACGTGCCAGTAGTTTGTCAGAGGCAGGGAGAATTCTTCACGCTTCTCATACATCCAGGTGACAAACTCCAACAAGGTTTGAAGCATTGCAGAGCCTAGATTGCTGCTGGCCTTGAAAGTATGCGTGCCTTCATTGCCGATGTCAATGAGTGAGATAAGGGATGAGATAAGAGAACGGCGCATGATGGAGATGTCCTGGATATAGGTCTTTCCGTCTTTTTTGTTCTCGTATCTCTTGTCATAGAGAAGATGAGGGATTGCGCCGTTATCGATAGGGGGTACGGCCCTGCAGTCCTTGAGTATTTCAATGATTCTGTGAGCAACGTTCCTAAGGTCGGAAAGGTTCCTGGAAGTATCGACACCCTCTTCAGCAGCCAGCAGGAATTCAGATAGCGTCTCCGCCGCACGGATTTCCCTCAACGCATAGGTCTCGTCAAGCCATTCCGCTGCCTCCAGGGCCGCACGATGACGGGATCGAATTCGCGATTCGGGAGACATTGAACGGTCGAGTTCTTCACGGACTGACGCAGCTAGTCCGCTCGACGGATGTCCGTCTTCGTCGGTTAGGAAGAAATGCCCATCTTCAAGGGGCTTGAGTCTTCTGGAAGAGATAATCCCGGACTTGCGAATGTCCTCAAGAGCGCACTTGGAGGATGCAAAGAACTTTATGCCCTTCCTCTCGTACATTAGACGAAGATCCAGTACGGCGTCAAGGCCGGCAAAAGGCTCTCCCGAGTTCTCGGCGTCAAGAGGTATGTCAGATAGGAACACCACCGCATCCGCTTTCTTTGACACCGGTGTGCTCTCTCTGGACAAATCAGAGAGCAAATTAGACAATCCGTCGCCTCCTTCCACTGTCTCTACGCTGGAAAGCAGTGTGCAACCATGTTTAGAAAAGGCATTCCTGTACCAACCAAGAGAATCCCCGGCTCCTGCGACGATGATATTATATGAGACCTCGGCCATATCAGCCCTTCCCAGAGCGTCAATCACTGCCTTTTTCTGGTCAGCCAGGTCAGTATATACTGGAATTCGTCTCTCAAGAAGATGAGCGCGTCGCACATCGTCCGTATAATACTCTTGAATGGACTTGAAATAGCGGGCGAATGACGGGTCAGACATAAGTGCCAAGGCCAGATAGTCGGGAAGAATCTTCTCGGGATCCGGCTTCAAGACAGAAAGAAAAAACTCCACGCTATAGGTTCCATAGTCGCGGCAGATTCCACACATGATCTTCTGGGTCTCCCTTCGCGATCCTCGAGTAAGCGCCAAGAGGACGCTGGGCCCCTCGACAAATTGCTTCTGCTCCTTGGTCACGGCCGATGGAGTGATGCCGGCAGCAGCACGACTGAATGATTCTGACAATGCCTCATAGGGAATAAAGCGTTCACCATCGACCATCTTGCCGCAGGAGACATCGACCAGGTCGCCTAGACGGACAAGCTCCTGACCTTCACGGCAAACGGCATTCTGAAGATAGACAGCGGGATTGAATGACCAGGATGTACGGGCAATTGTATCGTAGCTGACCGTTACCCTCTCGGTGTCCTTGACACACTCCCTTAGGTCGAACCGGTTTGCATTATATCGATAGCTATATGCGACCTGTCTCCATTCGCTTGCGGAGGCATCCAGGAATTCCGCCTCACTGTGTCCTCCCTCCATGTCAAGAATGACCAGATAGGTCGGGACCAGTGCATCCCTAAAGATGTCTTCCGGTAGGGCGATGACCGTCTCCAACATTCCCTTCTCGCATATGAGTTTCCTTGTCTCGTCGTAACCATAATAGTTTGCAAACTCGAAATGGACGAGTAGCGCGGCAGTCTTTCTTGCAATCTTGCTCTTGAGGAGCTTCTTGATAAAAGCGTCCTGAACTTGGTTGAAATTGTTGAGGAAATGATCAGCCCGGTAAATGTTGAAGAAATCAGCGTCAACCGGTAGGTTGCCAATGATGGCATCGAACTTTTTCTTCGGCCATTCGTCAACAGGATGTGCGTTAAGAAATTCGGTCTTCTTCACACCAAACGCATCACAGAGTACCTCAGCAATAAGATTAGCAGGAGCATACGGCTCGGTGCCAGTATACTTCATCCCTTTGCAGGCAAGGGCGAAAATGCCGATGCCCGAGAATGCCCCGAAAACGGTCTTACAGTCATGCTCCTTGAGTATTTTCGCAACTGTCGTGGCAATTCTTCCATTGGGCTGCATCTGTGTCCCGGCCACTAGGTCGGTCTTGCATAAGGTGTCGTCCAGTAGATAGGTGTAAGCCTCATCGAAAAGCCTCCGGTCGACGGATTCAATCAACTCCTGCAGCCCGTGAAGGTTTGAGAACCGCTCCTTACTACCGCCGAAGGTCATGAGGGACGCATCGTAAAGCCTATCTTGAAGCGGGTTAATTCCGGGTACATACCCCGTCATTGACGTGTCTTCGAAACTAATCGGCAAACCGTGCCGAAACGAGTACATGATAAAAAAAACAGGGAATAGGCCATCTATATTCCGTCTCTCGAAGAGCCACTTTATCCTCTTATTGTATTCGGGATCGAACTCGAAGAGAATAAACTCCTTTTCCTTTTGTGTCATATGGCATTTGGATTATTTTTCTTGGAAAACTTACCTTAACATCGAGTAATATATGTCAGTGAGTAGAGAGACGGCTTTCAAGCGTCCATCTTCATTCGCCTCGCTGCCATTCTCTGGACGTTCCGTCCAAATAACAGGCGCGAGAAGCTGAAGCTCAGCTCCTGCAGTGCGCTCCTTGAACGGAGTAACAATCTCCACACTGATGTGTTTCGGTGACAGGTGAAGGATTCCCTTCACTTCGGTATCATTCACGCAGATTCGGAAGGCGCTCCCGTCACGGAAATGGTCGGGCAGATCGGCATTACTGATAGAGAGTTCTTTCCTCTCTGCAAAAGACCGCTTCAGAAGCAATGCCATCTCCGATTTTGCTTCCAGAGAATCATCGCCTGTCTGCAAGACATAACGATGATATGCCTCTGAAAGGATAGACTCATTGTCCTTAACGTAATCTGCTGCGCTGAATGTCATTCTTGATATGATTCTGGCTGCAATTTCAGTGTTCATCTTCTTCTCTTTTCCACTTATACCGCCCCTTCATGAAAAGATTACACTTTCAACAAAACTCCTCTTGAAATGCGCTTAGGTTGGCATTGTGGGAATTGTGGTCCTCTATGATTGAAAAGGTGATGAGCCGGAACCTGTCCTTGAACTCCGGTTCTTCCATCACCTCGTGGAAGAGTCTCGCAATCTCTGCCGGAGGGTTCTTGAATGCTCCGCAACCGAAGGCACCGAGAACGAGGGAATCGTGGCCATAGGTCAGTCCGATGCGGAAAACCGTCCGGATCTTGTTCCGGGTAATGTCGATGGCCGCCTGGGGCATATGGCCGTCCTGAGTAAGCTTGATAGGATACTTTCCGTTCAAGTTCAGTGTAGCACATGTGACCACGGCCACATCATATGGATCCTCCATCAAAAGACAGTCGATACCCTCACGGAAAACGGTGACAGCGGGGGAGTAGACAACACTGAACTCCGATACGATTGGATAATGCTCTCCCGCCTGCAGCGCATATCCGTATCTAGAGGCATACTTTGCATCGAAAGAGTAGATGGATCGCGTCAAGGTGCTCCGGCGGCAGATGGTCTCCTCCTGTGCCCGGGCCCCGGTTTCGACTCCACCGCCGGGATGACCTGCGCTTGCGAAATTGAGAAGTACTGGATTGTATCCTTCTTTCACCATCCGCCCGGCGGCGACAAGGCAGTCGTTACACTCGACCATCACCTTGGTCCCACACTCGACAATCGGGGATGAGACGACAGGTATCTCCTGCTGGAAGCATTTCCCCTGCTGGAGCATCCTGGTGAAATCAAACTGAATCTGCTTGCCTGAGGGCGTGGTATATCCTCCCGCTTTAATGAGTCGGGTGGTTTCACGGAAGATGTCCGCATTCTTCTGCTTTCGCGCAGCAATCTCCGGGTTATAGTTCCAATATGCCATATTCCTATGATCGTGTGGTTCTTATGATTGTCAAAATTAATCTTTTTTTTTCACTTAACCTTATCCAGCCGCTTTACAACGTAGTTCTTCCAGCGCCTTTCGCCAACTTTAGCCACATTGGAGGTTGGCTCGCAGCAATAGTAAACGTCCCCTTGATAAAGGATTGTATCACCGTTCAACGGCTCCGAGAGGCGGACGGCTGTCGTTTCATGCGGCGCACCATCCACCTCGCACTCCACCAACAGGACATCCAGCCCGACAAGGTCGCGGACAAGCCTGGAGAACAAAATGGCGTGATCGTCACAGTCGCCGCATAGGTAATAGAACGACTCTTCCGGGAAACTCCATTTCTCGTAACCCCAACGGCTGCCATCCGTCCTATATTCCATCAAGCCCTGCACAAACCCGAGAAGCTTATTTACGGCATCAACCTCTCCTAATCCGGAAATGGATGAGGATAGGGCCGGGTATACGGTCTCCTTAACGGCCTCGCTAACGGGAGCGTCGGCCTTGATATACATCTCGGTGTGCGGATAGGATGCATAGAAATCCAACTGTGACTGGGGAATCCTAAAATCGAATCCAATGCCGCCGGTTTCAATGTGGCGTACCATCTCATGTCCCGATGTGAACGCAGGACTCCTCGTGAGCGTAAGATCCAAAGGACGTGCCGCCACCGGAGTGGAATCGCTCAGCTCCAGGGCCCCCTGACCGGGGCGATGACGGAAGAAATAAGCACCGTCCTTCGAGAAATAAGGCCGTGCATAGATTATCTGCTCAGCAGCGTAGAGGCAAGTCAAATCGTCTCCAGAACGTCCGAACCGAATGTTGTATCCAGACATGCCCATCAAGAAACCGAAAAGCAGCTCGCGTTTATTCAAAGCTGACGGATAAATAGCAGTTGACAACGAATCAATAAGTTGCAGATAGGCCCAGTCGCATAGCGACTCGCTATCCCGTATGGTCAAGCAATCATCGAGAAGGGGAGTGGCGCTGACTGCGAGTTCATCCCAGGCTTTGGCCACGTCCTGTTCCCCGACAGACGGCAAAGGTATATCATGATTATCATACCGAACCTTATACGTACGCCCATAGAAACGGAATGGGAAGCTTCCTCGGGAGATGGCTTCCTCATCTAAAGGAATGGTTTTCGGAATTGCGGGGACATCGCTGATTGGAGTAACGACATCTTGCGGCGGATCCTCAGCGGGTCTTCCTGCATCACCGCGCCTGAACGGATCCTCTTTGGGCTGCGACTCGGCAGTAGCGTTCCAGGTCCGTCGCAGAAATGCCCCGTACTCCTGCCGTTTTCCGGAACGGTATTCCTGGGCCTGGGCGCTGCTTCGCCTTAGGAACTCATTACGATTATCTCCGCCGGTCTGTGCAGACAAACCGACGGAGACAAAGAAAAGGAGGGAACAGAAGAGAGACTTACTCATCGAAGCCCTCCTTCACGAATTCGCTGATACGCTCCGCAATCCGCTGGGCCGCTTCAGATTCGCTGGCGGCCAGTTCCATCGCCTTTATCCGGGCATTCATGGCGGCTTCCTCATTCACGATAAAATAGGACATCACCTGGCACGTGCCGTCGGTATTGTGCCGGACCAGTGTGTAGGAGGGTCTGAGCTCTCCACGAATCTCTTTCTGGAGCAGGGTCTCGTATGCAGAGTAGAAGTGGTTGAACTCCCCGTCGTAGCCGCCGCCGGCATGATTGTCGGTTGCGATGCGTCCACGGAGGAAACTCCCGGCCTGCTGGACGTAGTTGATGCTGGCAATGTTCCAGGCCATCTGCTGCCCGATGCTCTCGGACTTGATGCCGGTGGCGCTGCCGAAGACTTCGAAGACGCCTTCCTGATTGAGTGCCTCGTAATGTATGCGAAGCACGTCCTTCATGGTCTTGGAGGAACCGTAGAGTTCCCAGCCTTCCTTCTTGATTTCCCTGAGTTTCTTGCGGTACTGGGCCCCTTGGGCGAATACCGGCATCGCCATAAGGACAGCGATTGTGATAATGATGATTCTCTTCATAGTCATGCTCGTTTGTTCGTTTCGTAATAATCCACTATTCGCTCGTAGGAATCAAAGACCGTCGCGATAAAGTATGCGGCGGCATCCGCCCCATAATCAGTTAGGTCTATCCGACAACATGCCTCGCATCGATTGTCATATCCCTTTGGAGGAAAGAAATAGAGGAACACATCTCCAGAGTCAGTCTCGCAGAGGTATAAGCTCGCCTTTCCGTTCGACAACTCATAGGAGTTGTCATTCATCCAGGATACCCTCATCTGGGAGAGGCCTTGATAGCTTAAGGCAAACTTGATAGTTGCTTCTGCCCCTTCGTTCGCCTCCATGCAAGGGTCAACATCAGCCAGGATTGAGCGGCTATAGCTAATCCAGAGCCAGGAGATAGCCTCGCTTTTGCTTGCTATATGAATGGACCTTTCTAGCTCGGTGGGGCTTATGACCCATGACGGCGCATACTGGGTGAATATCACCGGGGGCTTCAGAAGCATCTGCAAACGCATCGACATACCTTACTTGTCAATTGAGTTGAAAGCCTCCAATACACTGGTCTCCTTGCTCTTGTCCAGGAGCTCTTGTGCCTGGTTGTCGCCCAGTTTCGCGGCGAAGTCAAGGACAAATAGGGCCTGCTCCTCGCCCAAATAACCGCCCTTGAAGGCGGAAATGGTATTCTTGATAAGCAGTTCGATAGGTAATGCTTGGTCTTCGGTCATAGTGTTAGGTTCGTTTACTATATATACCAATGGCCATTGGGATTATTACATGCGATTAGGGAATGAGCCCTAGAAAACGTCAACGTATTCAGAATCCTGTTCTATCTCTAGAGTTTCCACTTCGAGTGAGTCAACGACACCTGCCGTATCCTTGAGTTTGTCAGCAAGCTCTCCCAACGGCACTTCGATATGGGCAGACATGACCTTCCGGAGATCCATGGATACGATGTCTCCGGTACCGATATGATATAGCACGGATAATCCTAATGGCTTAAGATACTGGTCGATGAGAGTCTGGACGAGATTATCCTTAATCTCTTCCGCCATCTCATTTTTAGTCTCCTCCAGCTCCCTGGCCCTGATTGTAGCCATGATGGTCGTGACATGACTGACAATATCCGGAATCTCCTCATCGAAGCGAATCATGAAATCAGCCAGAGTCTCGCCGGAGACAAGAATCCCGCACCTCCTTTCAGAGGGCCATGGACAACCATATATGTTGGCCTCACTCATCTTATAGATTCGGTATTGGGCGTTTTCCAGTTGCACTCGGAAAGAATTCTTCCTAAACTGGATCTTATCCTTGGGGATGCCTTTCCTGGTCATTATCGTCAATGCCTTCTCAACTGCCAGCGGTTCGTCCTTCTTCTCTTGTTCGTTCAAAAGCCCGAAACACTTTTCCCAGACACCGAACAAAAGTGCAGACTTGACAGTATCCGGCGAGACATGGATTCTGGTCTCATGACTTCTATGCCAGCCTCCAGTCCTTGTTTTTAGGCTCATATTACTGATCTTCGTTACGACCTCTGCCGTAATCGCCTTGAAATCTATGCTTTCCATCCGTTCCATGTCTTCCAGGCCCCAGATAGGGGCCATACTGATATGTTGGTTTTTGTTTTGTTGAGAGGCTCGACCACGGCCATGACCTCATCCAGAATCTGAAGGAGTTTCCCTTCTCGGATGTCCTTGTACTTAACAATGAAGGTCATTGCACTTCCGCACTCAAGTTTAATCGAGACCTTGACGCGCAGTTTCTGCCATTCAAAAATGAACATGAAGCCCCTCTGGCGAAGCTCGTAAGTGATGAGCGCCTCTGCCGTAGCGATGTTGATTTGCTGGATCTTCCTATTCTTCAAGCATTCGGTGGCCTTTATGAATGCCCGGGCGCGAAGGTCGGTCGTAATACGACAGACAAGGCGGGTGATTTCATCCTGGTCCTCCCACTTCAATGCCTGATAGGAAGAGTAATGCCGCGCCTTCTTCCAGATATCCTTGACGGATGCCAGTGCATGGTCAATGCAGTTGTTGATGTTGAACTGATCGCCCGGGTGGCAATTGGCATAATCCGTCACCGTCTTCAGAGCCTCGCGGATGACCTCTTCATCGGTCATGGGGAATGGTTCTCTCTTTCGCTTGAACATATGCTATTGTCTTCCGATAAACAACTTACCGCCAATACGTATGGCAGCATCCCTTAAATCAACCACGGCTGAGACCAGATCGTCCAAACTGCCCTCTCCTTGGATACTCTTATACCGAACTTGAAACTGAGCCCATTTCTTGCCGATCAGGCGTACATTGACTGATGCTGAATACTTGTTATAGCCGACCTTGACCTCAAATCCGGCTCCTTCAAAAGCCGGGACTATAATAGCCTCGGCCTTCGCCTTATTGATGGCTGCCTCCATTTGCTCCTTTTTGTACTGCATCTCTACGGCAGCAACACGGTCAGTAATCATAGGGAAGAAATGTCCGATGATGATGTCAAGTTCCTTTATATCATGAACCATCATCCTGTCATAGTATCCGATTCCACGGCTTCTTTTGAACATTGACCTAAGGTTTTTGACTACCATCTCGACACAAACCTGACGGTTGAAATCCCCGTCGGGCTTGATTAAGTTAAGGTATTCGGGAACGGCCTTCAATATCTCATTGAGGATCTGGTCCTCGGTCATCTCATCAAACTTCATGGCTATCGCAGTTCAATCGTACAAACTCGTCCGGATTTCTCCATCCAGTGGTGGTGTGCCTCATAGCAGTTCTTGTCTTGGCACACCCAGATGATCTTGCAGTGCATATTGTCCGGGATCATCGGCTCCGGAGCATAGCCGTCCGTCAAGATGAGGAGGCCGTCATAGCCGTTCTCGGCCGCATACTCAATTGGCTCCTGGAAACTGGTGCCGCCACGGCCGATGGCGATCACCTCACGCATCACCTTCTTGAGACTCTGAACCACGCGCACGCCACAATCGAATTGTATGACATCAATGGACTCGAAGCCGTAACGGAAAGCACTGTTGATCACCCCGTAGAAATAGCTCAGGCTCTCGCTGGAGATGGATCCGCTTACATCAACGGCTACGAGCAGCTTCGTGTCGAAACGGCGGATGGACCCCATGTTCTCGAACCCGGTCCTTCGGTTGGGCTTCATGCGCGTGAGCTTTCGCTTTGAGGAGAGGATGCTGGCCCTGAAACCGCTGAAGACGTTCCGCCAGTTGATTTTGGCCTTGGTGGACGCCTTCAACTGCTCCGCAAAAGCACCGGCAAGGGATCCCCAGGACGTGCATCCTTCTATGATACCGTTTATCAAGGCGACGGTCAGGTCGTCCTCATCCCATAACTCGGAAAGATCCTGGTTCTTCTCCGACAAGCGCTGAAAACGATCGTCGTACTCGTCGTTTCTGGTAGTAGTTTTTCCGGAACCACTTTTTCCGATCTTCGAAGGATATCCGGGGCCTTCATCGACTCCGTAACCGCCGATGGCTTTCATCGGCACACCGTCGGAATCTCCGTCGCCACCCGCACCAGCGGGAAGCATCGCTTGAATCTTCCTCGAATACCACTCATACGCCATTCCGGCAGGAAGCCCGTAATCGGATGGCTTCTCGATCTTGAAGGAGTTGTACTTGTAATTATCTCCGACCACAACGTTGGAACCTATGGCGATAGCCTGCTGACTACACCCGTCCGGCTTCCGCTCGTAAGGGTGCTTGAGCAGAATGCGCACGGCTTCGGTGCGGAGAGCCTCTTCCAGTCCCTGGTCAGTCATCTCGCGGAGATACTCCGGATTATACTCGACGCGCCTCTTTCCGCTCCTGACCGGACACGCCATCTGCGTGTTGGACACAAGTTCGTGGGTACAGAGAACCTGGAAGAGCGCTGGCTCTTGAATGAACCAGTGCTCCAGTATGGTTGTTATGCGGTCTCTCATCTACTTGATACCTTTCACGTAGGAGATGAACATCATGGTCAGGACCTGACACTCCCTGGCAATGAACGCCACGGCGTTAGGATAGGTCTTCTGGACGAAGAGATTTGCAAAGTGTGCCGCAGCCTCCTTCTTGGTACGGGTTAGGTACTCGAAGTAGTCCTCAAGGTTTTTCTTGGCCATCTCCTTGTCCTTGGCAGGCACCTTCTCAACCTCAAGGAATCGGTAGATGCCGTCATTGACCACGGAGAGCTGGTGCAACTCATACTTGTCCAGCTTCTCCTTGACCTTGGGGAAGTTGAGCATCACCTCTCGTCCGGAAACGATCTTCCGACTGGAGACGTTGCTGACGAAGGCGCTGGCCGCCTTAGGACCGACCACGGCAGAGATTGCCTTGGTGAGCAGCGGGCTGAGCTCGCCGGACTGCTTGAGGATATCCGAGACGCGCTTCCAGCCACGACGGTCCGGTGTCTTGTCCAGGCCGGTGTCCTCGCCCTCCTTGGCGTCGGGATCCTTGTCCAGCCAAATCTGGTTCTCCTGGATGAAGTCGATGACGCGTCCGTCGACATCGGCCTTACGAGCCCAGAGCAGCCACTCCTGCACGGTGGGGCGGAAATTTACGATGTTGAAACGGCTGACCAGTGCAGGGTCGAGGTCCGTCAGCTGGTACTGGTCGCCGGCATTCACGGCACTGATGATGCGGCTGCCCTCCGGGAGCTTGCGCCCGGCGAGTTTGCGGTTGAGCGCCAGGTCCATGATGGTCTGGAGGATTTCCGGACGGGCGCGGTTCAGCTCGTCCAGGAAGAGGACGATGGGCTTGCCGTCCAGCGGGAACCAGTAGGGAGGCATGAAGTCCGTCTTGCCGGTCTCCTCGTTCTTGTTGGGAATACCGATGAGGTCGCCAGGGTCGCTCATCTGACCCAAAAAGAGTGCCACGACGGGCATGCCCTTCCTGGAGAAATAGTCCGTTAGGATCTCGGACTTGCCGATACCGTGCTTGCCGACCAGCATGAGATTATGGTCGGCAGGGGTCATGTCGAGGAGCTGAATCAGCTCGGTTGTATTTACGTTGATATTCGCCATAGTGGTATTATATACTGGTTGAGATAAGGATTCTTTCGCCTAGAATCCGATTCGGTTGCGATTTTCCTTCTTGTCCAGAATCTCCTCCTGGCAGTAACCCTCCAATGACGAGAGGGTGGGCTCGTTTCCGGAGAGGACGTATTCGACGGTGCTCTTCCGTGCGATGTTCTCGATGTTGCCACCAGAGAAGGCGTACTTGTCGGCAAGAACGGAGGCATCTTCTTCCGAGAGAGTCGGAATCATGGACTTCCAGATCTTGGCACGGGAGTCCTTCTCGGGCATCTTGAACTCCACCTTGAAGATGAACCTACGCTCGAAGGCAGGGTCCAGATTGGAGAGGAGGTTGGTTGTGGCGATGAGGATGCCCTCGATGCTCTCCATCTCCTCCAGTATGATGTTCTGGATGGCGTTGTTCATCTGGTCGACGCTCTGCTCGACGTTCTCGATACGCTTGGTGAAGACGGCATCCGCCTCATTGAAAAGCAGGATGGGGGCCTTGTCCCGGCCCTTGCACATGGACCGGTAAATCTTGAAGACACCACGGACCGCCTTCTCGCTATCGCCGACCCACTTGCTCTTGAGCTTGGCCATGTCCACGTGGAAGATATCCCTGCCGCTGCGACGGGCAAGCTCGTATACGCTGGCTGTCTTGCCAGTACCGGGTGCTCCGTAGAAGATGGCGTTGAACCCCTTGCGCATGCCCGTGGAGAGCAGGCGTCTCTGCACCTCCTTGAAGTTCTCGACGTCAAGGAGATTTTCCAGACGGGCGACTTGGGCGCTCTCCGCCTCGTTGAAGAAGAGCTCCTTCTCTTGTATGGAGGCGGCACTGACGATGTCACGATGACGGACAGTCTCCTCCGGAGCCAGGACGACCTCGTTGAAGAACTCCTCCTTCACCTTGTCGGAGAGAGACAAGGATCCCGTGTCCACAAATCCGTCCTCGATGGCAAAACTGACGAGTCCGCTGCGCTGCATCGACATGTGCTCGTTGGCGATGCGACGCTTGATGCACTCGTCATCCTCCATGAACTCGGTGAAGTTCGTGAGCGTCTCGATGTCCACCGACTTGTTCCCGTGCGTCACGTAGCGATGGCAGATGTAATAGAACATCCTGCGCTCCGTGTCGGTGCAATCGGAATAGAGAGCAGATTCCAGCGCCTTCTTGCAGAAGGAAAGATGGTCGTTGTAACTCACCAGGTTGTCCAGCTCTTCCAGAAGCCTGTCCGCATCGATGGTGTCGTTCCTAAACGATCCGAAAAACTTGCGGAAACGGGAGAAGAGCTCCTCCGTCGTCAAGCCGGACATCTTCACCGGATTGAATTCCCCGTTGCTCTCAACCGCCTTCAGCGTCTCCGGGCTCACCCTATAGCAGCGACGACCGCCACGGCCTCCGCCAATCTGGATGATTCCCGCCTTGTCCATGTCGCGGAGCTTCTTGTGGTAGCGGATGAACTCGATGTTCGTGCAGCCGAGATACATAGCCAGGTCCTCGTCGTCCATGAGGTTGTTGGTGGCCGACTTCTCGAGGATGGCGGCAAGAAGCACCGCACCCTGGTTATCGATATGGTAGCGCTCGGCGACGTAATCGATATCGTCACGGAGCTCCTGGATAGTATCGGCGGAAAGGCCGGTGGAATTGACCTTGCGAAAAATGCGGTTCAGGCAGGCCGCCTGGGTCTGGACCGTCTCGTCCTCGGAAATGAAGTTCTTCTCTTCAAAGATGGTGGATTCTCTTTTGCTTCTCATATTCGTCAGTTCGTTTTCCTATTTATACCTATTGACGTCCGCTTTCTTGCATGTTCCCTTCAAGAAGGTCTCGCAGTGCCTTGCGGGCACGGCAGCAGCGGATGGTGGCTGCATTGGGGGAGCATCCCAGAATCTCGGCAATCCCATGGGGACGCTTACCTTCCGATAGGAGGGCAATGATACTCCTGTATGCCTCCGGAAGCCTTTCCACGGCACGCAGGATGGCCTCAAGTCCTTCATCCTCCATCATCAGCGTGTCGGGAGATTTCTCGGTCATTACGTCGTTCTCCTGAGCAGGGGAGTCCTCCCGGGATTTGACCTTGCGGATATGGTCCAGCAGAGTGTTCCGCGCGATACGCCCGACCCAGGTCTGGAAAGAGGCCTTGGCCGGGTCATAGGAATCACGGTGGCTCCACGCCTTGGCCACGGCCTCGGCGATAACCTCCTTCCTATCCGATTCCTGGAGCTTGTATTTCCAGGCGGAGGTAAGGCCGATAACGGCGAGGGTGGCCGCTTTGAGCGCCGCTTCGGCGTCAAAGACAAAAGTCCGTCCGGTTTTGGCCATAGGCTCAAGCAATGGCGGATATCAGTCGGACATAGGCCTGGAACTGGTCGGTGGCGATGGTCTCGTAGACCTTGTCGTCATCGACGAGGTCCCACCAGGGGCGGGACTCGTCCCGATAGACCTCAGCAACGGGTGCTCCGCAGCGGATTCGGTCCAGACGGCTTTCCGTCTCGGCGGGAAGGACACTCTTGAGAACAAAGGGGATGGTGGGGCGCGCGACCTGCGCGGCTACAGCGATGTTTGTCGTCATGGCAGATAGTTTTGGTTTTCTAATGATACTAGCGGGTAATGATCCACCGCGGCTGATTCCGCAGCTCGGTTGGCGTCACCGGACCGTCGTCCGGCTACTCTACGACTGAAAGGCACCCTATACCGATCAGAAGGCATGAGTATATACGCGCCACCCGACAGAAAGTTTCACTCTCCGACGAAAAAAGTCGGAAAAGTGTCGAGTGTCATCATGAGGCTACTGTTGTCTGGAGATACATAGTCAGTCAGGCTCGCCGGATTTGCCGGCCACATTCACTCATACTAAGGATGCGACGGATTCTTTCAGCACTTTCTACTTTTTCTTGCAATCCGGCCAATACCGGAAGAATCCTCTGCCCAGATGAAAGGAATCTCCGGCGATTCAGTATGAATAGCAGAAAAACGACAACGGAATGGATATAGCAATTGACGTGAGGACCCCGCGCCTTTCCATGCGGGCAATGAAAGAAGAGGATGCAAAGGATGTCCTGGAGATTCTAAGTGACAAGGAGACGGCGGAACTGGGTGGAATGAACCCTATCTCTTCGCTGGACGCAGCGCTTGATTACATACGGTTCCCGTCCGGGCATCTCGTGTCAATAGTGAAAGAAGGGAAGGAAGAGGAAGTAATAGGTATTATGGAGGTCTATCCGAAATACCTCTTCATCGAGTTGGATGCTCCAGAGTATTCCTATTGCCTGGGTTATTACACCAAGAAGAGCCATAGGGGAATGGGATATATGACGGAGGCCGTCAAGGCCGTCAAGGAGGAGCTATTCCGTCAGGGTGTGTCCCAGGTGACCATCGGGGTCTTCCCCAGGAACGAGGCGTCAAAGAGGGTGGCATCCAAGTGTGGATTCAAACTGGATGGGCTTTACAAGGACTTCCTGGAACTCGGTAACGACAAGATGGAGGATGTGGAATTCTATTCCGTGAACAACCCTTATCAATTAGCAAGTTAAGATTATGCGACAACTGAAAATAACCCCTTCCGTGACGGCCCGGACCCGGACCGTCGAGGAGTATCTTAGGGATCTGGGCCGGATTGAGATGGTCTCCCCGGATGAGGAATGCGATCTCGCGGCCCGCATAAAGGCCGGTGACGACGCCGCGTTCAAGCGGCTGGTCGAAGCGAACCTGCGCTTCGTGGTCTCCGTGGCGAAGCAGTACCAGAACCGTGGGCTGGAGCTGATGGACCTAGTGAACGAGGGGAACATAGGCCTCATGAAGGCCGCGCTCAAGTTCGACCCTTCCAGGGGATTCAAGTTCATCTCGTACGCCGTCTGGTGGATTCGACAGCAGATCCTACAAGCGTTGTCCGAGCAGGGACGCACCATCCGCATACCGCTCAACCAGGTGAGCATTCTCAACAAGATCGGGCGTGCACGGCGCGAATTCCTGCAGGAGAACGAGCGGGAACCCAGCGACGCCGAACTCTCCGCGCTGCTTGACATCTCCCCGGATAAACTGATGGAGTCGGACATCTCGACCCTCTCCCTTGACTTTCCGCTTGGGGAGGACGAGAACCAGTCGCTGGCCGACATCTTACCCGACAGCAGTTTCCCGGAGACTGACAAGGCTCTGGAGATGGAGTCGCTACGGGACGACATCCAGATGGCGATGGCCGTGCTGAACGGAAGGGAGCGCAAGGTCTTGGAACTCTGTTTCGGACTGGGATGCCCTGCAATGACGCTTGAGGAGATTGGGGAGAACCTTGACCTTACGCGTGAACGCGTCCGACAGTTGAAGATGAAGGCCATCCATAAGCTGTCTTCACCAAAGGTTCGTTCGCGCCTTGCACAGTATCTTTAAACAATTGAGACATACAATGATGGATTTGAAATTTTACACAGGGACATCTCTTTTCTATAAAGATGGAAAACTCGTAGAAGAGCCTGAGGAATCCCTTGAGACACTGATGAAACGATATGAGAAGGCATGTGACTCGTACCTGAAGGGATGCCGCAAGATGATTGAGGTGGCTCGACCATACACCAAATGGCGCTGGATAGGGGAGACTGAGCCGAGGATCATGGAGGACTCGGCCAGGAATTACGGCCACCGGACGTGGGCAAATGCGGCCTGGTCGGATATCACGCTGGCCCTTGCGACAGATTTCTCGTCCCCCGGCGAAATCACGACCAGGAGAGCGGCCGGAGATAAGTATCTTCGTTATCAACTGACCAGTAACCTGAAAAGGTTGATTACTTTCAATCAAGACGGGGAAAGGGAGGCTAGGAAGATTGCCCGGATGATCCGGAATCATACCTGCTACAAGGAGGACGGCATTCGTCTGAACATCGCCGGGAACGGCCTGGTCACCCTCCTTAAGAGCGGTGTCGATACACGGACTGTAGCGGCATTCATCAGCAACATCTTCACTGCGTGCAAGGATGAAGGCGTGAAGATCCTTGAGGTTCGCTCGGGCGGGCAGTCGGGCGTGGACGAGGCCGGCATCATCGCGGCCCAGCGCAACAAGATGAAATGCAGCATCCTTGCTCCCAAGGGTTTTAGGTGGCGCGATAAAAAGGGGGATGAAAAGGAAGGCCGGACGGCCTTTGTCAATCGGTTCAAGGAGGAGTACATTGATTATGAAGCCTGGGACAAGGCAAATTCTAAGGAATACACCATGTATAGCTTTGCCGAGAACAATAGATTCGATGGGCTTGACATGCTCCAGTATGATATAGACCTCAAGATTACGCATCTGAACGAAAAGGAGAAGAGGAAACGAGAAGCATGAAAGAAATCGGACTAACGGCGGTATAAAGGCTTGTATCAACCAGACAACGAGCATATGAGCAATCTCTCCGAATCGATCGTCCGTGTTTGCGTCAATAACACCCTAAGCCTTATGCGTTCCCGTACCAATCTCCTATGGGCTCCGGATTCATACTGGTGGCCAGGTATCCAGCTTGCCTGGGTCAATCCTTTTTGGCCGGGAAACTGCGGAAAAGCCCTAACCACTGAGCAACTCAACCAGAGACTGATTGAATTCGGCGTGCCAGCCGAGTCTATCAAGAAATCCGGCAAGCACACCCTGCTGGAGCTTGGAAATATCTCCTTTGTCTATCGAGACAAGCAATATAAGCACGACGGCCCAGTGCTGCAAGTGTCCCCTCATATTCCGGGGAAAAAGTTCAGCGAGTGCGGACACGCCTTTGTCAGTCCCAGGTGCTCCGCCGACGAGCTGGTGACGTTTATGTTGGCCATAAACGAGAGTGTCCCTGCCGCTCAGTCAGCCAGCCTTGACGCATATCAAGACGGGCTCCGTGAGAGAAAGGAGCGGGAGATCCGGCAACAGGTGGCTGACGAGTATGTCAATCGACTCTTCAACGGCGATATCCCTGGGGAGATTGCCTCCTGCACAATCGCCGATTCTGTCCCGGGAGCCATGGACCTGATTCGCTTCACAATCCGGGACAATGGCGTCCAACCTTCGTCAAAACGAGCCTTTGACATCCCTTTCTCCGAGAGAGACAGGTTGCCCGGCCCCGACTGGATTAGGGATTTCATATCGGATCCCCATCTTCTCAATGCGATCATGGAAATCTTTGACGATGAGTCGGGAGAATCCGTTCCAGTCTTGAGAATCACTTCTTCATTGAGTGATGATGCGGAGGAGTAATGCTCAGGTGAGTAAGTGCCATCAGAACAAGATTTTTAAACAAAAAATACTATATTTGCTAAAACACTAAGACATCTTCTATATGCGGTTCTATCATGGATCATCGGCAGAACCATTCGACAGGTTCAGCTTGGACCACGCCCTGGAAGGCGATGGTAAGGTTAAATTCGGCTGGGGCGTTTACGTCACGGAGAAATACTCAACGGCCGCCCACTACGCATTCAACAAGCATCGTCCGGAGAACAAGGATTTCTATGTTTACACTGTAGAGATTCCGGACCGGACGCCGGACAACTGTCTGTCGTTGCTGAAAGGCGTTCCCGTTGCCGAAACCATTGTAAATCGCGTCGAAGCCAAACTCGGAGAGACAATTCCTGCAGAGGCAAAGGTGGAGGGCATCCCGTTCAGGAAATACCTTGCGAACAAGCTGACCGGTGAAGACAAGCCGGTCAAGAAGATGATCGACAAGGCGACCGTAGAGGGGGAGAAGGCTGCTTCCGAATTCCTCAGCAGCCTGGGCGTGGACCTCATTGAATGGCCCTATAACTGGCAGAAACCCGAAGCAGAGAAGAATATGGCCGTGCTGGATGATAGAAATGTGCGCATCATCCGTATAGAGAAAGTAGAGCTTGATCCGAAAGGTCATCAGCTGATTGAAGGTTCACAACAAGTCATCAAAGAGTTCTAGTATGAGACTTGAGGGATTCATCAAAGAGTATTATCCGGAGTGGTACGGCATACAAGAGTATCCGGCCGACAAGACAGCAGCTTTCTGCAAAGTGGCGGAGGAGTGGGGAATTCTCGGTAACTTCGCGCCTACACCCATCGTTGTGGGCGGAGTCCCCTTCGACTGCACCGAGAAACTCTTCCAGGTGATGAAGTTCATGGACTTGGAGTCTCGGAAAATTATCTATTCCCAAAAGGGCCAGCCCATCAAAATGAAAGCCAAGCATCAAGAAAAAGTTGGTGTGGTCAGGGATGACTGGGGTAGGATCTTCATCGATGCGATGAAATTTTGCCTTATGCAGAAATACACCCAAAGTGAGTCCTTTAAGAAGGAACTGGAGCGTTCGAAAGGCCTGTTCATTGTAGAGCAGCAAGCTAATCCCCGACGCCCGGCAGGAGCATATAGCGCCAAGTTGAGCGAGGATGGCAAAACTTGGGTAGGCCCGAATATCATGGGACGTCTCTTGATGGAACTCCGCGACAATGGCAGGCTAGAGTACAATCTCCCAGCCGATGCAATGAACTTCTCGGATCTTCTCTGAAAGAATCACAGTCGCTTCCTGTATGTATTAGAAACACGAAGCAATATGACAGGCATCAAACAGACCCTTCAGGCAGTCATTGACCAGACTTTGTCGGCTGACCTCAATCCAATCAAGAACTTTCTTTTCACCAACCCTGACGAACCACTCATCGCAACCGGATCAGGCGGAGCTGAGACGGCCGGGGATTTCGCGGCTCTCTTGTACAGTGCACGTGGGGGAGTAGCTACCAGCGTTTCCCCTTATACCCTTCACTCCTATAGTGATGCGGCTTTGAAGACAGCAAAGATCCTGCTGATCAGCAAGGGCGGCCACAACAACGACATCGTCTTCGCAACTCGACGCGCACTTGATGTCAATCCTGACAAGGCTGTCGCGATCAATTTTTCCGATTCCGACCGGAACGAGGCTCGGAAACTCTTCCTCAAGGCCGGTTCCGACAAGACGTTCATTGTCCCGATGAAGAATGTCCACGACGGGTTCGTGTCCACCGGAACCTCGTTATCCTACTTTGCTATCTTCACCAAGATCTTCCAGCCTGACGTGGACTTGGAGAAGTACAAGATCATACCAGAAAAGCCCTTTACCCTATGCCTCAATGACGGCACACCCCTGACTCCGGAAGATTTCAAGGGAGTCCATAGCTATATTGCACTTCAGGGAAGCTGGGGGCGTCCTGTGGCTGCCAATCTGGAAGGCAAGCTGGTGGAGTGCGGTCTGGCTCAAGTTGGAGTCTATGACTATAGGAACTTCTGCCATGGTCGTTTCATCTTCACTTCCAGTCACTTGGAAGACTCGGCCGTCGTCCTTTTTGTCTCTCCTCGAGAGAAAGACATTGCAGCTCGTACCAGAGCCTTCCTGCCTGCCACAACTAAACTCATCATTATCGAGACCGAACATGATGCCCCGGAGGCCTCTCTGGATCTCTTAATTCGTAGTACTGAGTTCTTCCATACCCTATGCTCGGTTACTGGCGTAAACCCGGAGAGCCCGAAGAACCCGGGCCGAATCGATAAACGGAGACCAATGTGGGTGCCTTTCATGGCAGAAATGAAAAGACAAGGTCCTCTTCAACTCGAATAACGGGTTATCTGTTTAATGCAAGTTAATTGACAAGAATCAATGAAACAGGTATGGGAACACTGAACGCAAAGAATGCTGCAATGCTGGACATTCAGCGTAAGATAGATGCCGTTGAAGCGCAGCTAAACAATCTGAATGACGAGAAGAGACGCATGATCCGGGAATTCAATGCCCCGGTCAAGCGGAAAATCGAGGATAGCATCAAGCTTTTCCTCAAGCAAGGGCAGCAAGCTACAGGGGACGGTTATTTGGATATCAGTGATAGCGGCATTTCTGTCGAGACCGGAGAATATGAAGACTGCAATATGGGCGGATATGAAGGCGAAATCGTATATGAGGCGGATATGCTGAAGATTGATGAGACCTCCGATGAGGTGATGGTCGTTTTTAGGGACTACTGCGGTCCAAATGAATCGGGAAAACATGAAGAGCCACTGAGAAAAATAAAATTATCCGTTCTCCGACGTATTGTCGAGTACCTTGAGGCGAATCCTTACATCGATTTTGATGTCTCTCCTTCTGCTTTGATGTTCGACGGGGATGCTGAATATTATCAGAAGCGCATCGAACAGACGGATGATGGATGCGATGAATTCGGAATAATCCCCGTCAAATCAAAAGGTGGCAAGTCTCATACTCACCAGAAGGTTTCCCCTGTCGTTGCCCAGGCGGAAAGGTATTTTAAGTCGATTCTGGCATTCAAGAAGGTGGCTGACGCTGAGGAGGATTATCCCAAAGAGCAAATAGGAGTATTCTTTCTACCGGATAATCCAAGTCAAGACGAGTTCGTCATAAGTAGGGGAAAATACACCGATTATGATGGAGGATTGCGTGAGGTCATCAAAACCGCTCATTGTCTCTTCTTGCATTATGGGAAGGTCATGGTTGGAATAAAATCTTTCTTTGTAAAAGATAATGGCTGGTATTCTGAAAGCAAAAAGTTGGAGAAGGTTCCTTTCGCAGAATGTGCTGAGTGGCCCTATCTGAAAAAAGACGGCACAAAAGGGATGTTGCTGGATAGCATAATAGAGTGTGCCGATTCCAGGAGATCAAGTCTGGCCTTTGCTCTTCCTGGCCCGCGCGAGTTCAGTACCGGAGCGTACACCGATGACGGGCGCTATGACAAAACCGGCAACTTGACATTCATGGAAGGAATCACTCGGATTGAACCCCATTGCTTTGAGGGTTGTGACAAGGTCGAGGTTGTGCGTATCCCGGACGGTGTCACGGAGATTGGGGAGAGTGCTTTTTGTGGATGCTCCCACCTGAGAAGCGTTTACCTTCCCAAGGGGCTAGTCAGAATCGGCGACCATGCTTTCGAGGGTTGCGGGATGTTGCAGAAAATCATTTTTCCTAAAGGATTGCAATCCATTGGGGACATGGCTTTCAGCGATTGCCATAGTTTCAAATGCATCAACCTGCCGGATAAGTTGGAGTTTTTAGGTAGTAACGCATTCTCCGGGGTGGAGCCCTGTTATATCTCACATGGCCCAATTAGAATAGAACGCGAGAAGATAGGAATTGATGACGGAGCAGTTCTTTTAGATCGTGCTGTAGGCTTTCAAAATCAAAAGACGGGATCTTTCGATGATTTCTTGTCCAAGATCCTACATGAAAGAGCCAACCAGTCATTTTTCGCAATCCCGGAAGGAATTACGGAAATCGAAGTCACGTGCTTTAGTCTGATGGCATCCGGCATTTTTGAGGTGCCTGTCGAATTATGGCTCCCGGACAGTTTGACCGATATAACTTTTATATACACGGGCGCTGAGATGATCACCAGGATATCTGTCTCGCCAGACAATCCCAAATATGACTCCAGAGGTGGCTGCAATGCCGTCATAGAAACCGAGACGGATACTTTGGCCTGGGGGTGTGCCAATACGGTCATTCCCGATACCGTAAAGGAGATTGGGAAAAGAGCTTTCTACCAGTGTGAGGGGTTGATCAGCATTAGCATTCCCGAGGGGGTTACGACCATCTGCGAAGATGCGTTTGCTTCATGTAAGTATTTAGAGACGGTCAATTTACCCGATAGCCTTACTGGAATCGGAGACTTCGCATTTTGCGATTGTTTCTGTATAAAAGATGTTGTGATTCCTGGCAACGTGACGAAAATAGGTGTGGACGCTTTCGGAGAAATAACCATCAAGACCGTTTCGATTCCGAAAGGCCTTGGCATTTCTGGAACTGGGCTAGAATTCGCTGATAAAATTATCGAAAGATAAAGCGTTTATCAACCAGCAACTATTGTCACGTAATATTGATATTTCCTTTGCTTCCGAGATAGGATATTTTCTCGGAAGCAAAGCGTTGTGCCTCTATCAGGATGGGGACTATATCCTCTTCATTCAATTCGACAAAAGGTTTCCCGTTCCGGACAATGCCCCAAATGATAGCTGCCGTTGTCCAGTCCCCGGCGCCTTCAGTGTCGACGATGTTGTCGTTAGGTATACCTGGGAGCGTCTTCCATTCCCCATCACGCAGTTTGAAGCACAAGCCGTCTTTGCCGCGGGTCTGGACGAATAGTTTGTTGTTGAAGCTATCCGCAAATGACGTATCGGGCACATTCTCGTCAGAGAATTTGATAATGTCGCTCAGCGAAATACATTCCAGGTCTGCTTTCGTTGAGACGCTGGACGGTTCGAAATAGACCGTAGTACCCATCGTCCGCAATTCCCGGGCAACATACCGGTGGCCGGCAGCGGGGGAGTCGAAGAAATAGAAATCAGGGATAAACTCTGACGTGAGGGCCTCGATGAATGCCGGTGCCTGGTCCCTGGCACGCAGGAACTTCCTTCTAGGAAAACGGCTGCCGCCAGGAGATCCAGCCTTCACGCTAATCTTGGGCGAACCATCCGGATTCAGTTTATGCGTCACGCGGAGAAGTGTCGTCCCACCATCCTGCGTATTGGTCACGAAGCGCATGTCGCAACCGTACCGTTCGAGGTCCTCCGCAATCTTCTTGCCCTCCGGGGAGTCGTCAAGGCTCACCTGGGGATACGCCTTCAGCCCGAAATAAGAAAGGAGGCACATCACGTTGCCACAAGTG
>Ga0310691_10002675_pt1 | contig 22874 bp, 17 predicted proteins | sample 176DNAGHGlowgp2_FD_203887 | JGI IMG/M metagenome (GOLD analysis project Ga0310691, IMG submission 203887) | Sheep rumen microbial communities from Palmerston North, Manawatu-Wanganui, New Zealand - 1766 DNA GHGlow gp2 (v2) (version 2) | ecosystem: Host-associated > Mammals > Digestive system >...
AATACCATAGAAGGCTTCAATCGCCAGCTGAAGAAGGTCACCAAAGCAAAGTCCGTATTTCCGACAGATGACAGCCTTTTCAAGATGCTGTATCTGGCTATGAAGGACATCACGAAAAAATGGACCGGTCGCCGTCAGGACTGGAGCCGCATCTACGCTCAGCTGGTTATCTATTACGGCGACAGGATCCCGGAATAACACTTTTATCTTGACAATCGAATGATCATGTGCTAATATGCAGATAAGACCGACTGCTTTCACAATCGGTCTCATCATACACTTTTCTATTGCACTATTATGCGTTTACACAGAATTGGGGATTGACTCGCATCTCGCTCAGCTGGTTATCTATTACGGCGACAGGATCCCGGAATAACATTTTTATCTTGACAATCAAATAATCATGTGCTAATATGCAGATAAGACCGACTGCTTTCACAATCGTTCTCATCATACACCCTTCTATTGCACTATTTTGCGTTTACACAGAATTTGGGATTGACTCTATGCGCCGGTCATGGAGCATTGTTCTTTGTATATAACTATATAAAAAATGAAATGTATTGCTTCTTGAAGTTCATGTTAACATCTAACATACGCTTTCTCATATAAGAAAACTTGTTCAGATGAGATTTGAGGATTTAAAAAGCCGTTCATATGAACGGCTTTTTCTGATATAATTGAGCTACTTCGTATGATGTTTAACAGTAATTGTTATCAATACGGACTATTATCAAGGATCATACCAACCGTCTTTGGATCAAAGTCTTCGGGGAATTTGGTGATCAGTCTGTTTTGGGTCGGATCGTCGTTATATATAGCGCCCTTGAAAGATTTAAGATCTTCATGACTCGCAAACTCTATTCCCCTCAGATCTGCACCTCTAAGGTCAGATTTACTAAAATCCGTATTACACAAGATCACACAACGCAGAATCGCCCACTTCAAATCAGCTTGTTCGAAAACTGCACCAGTTAAATCAGAACCAGAAAGATCAGCATTAATCAATTTAGCGTGATAAAAACGAGAACCTTTCATTGAAGCATTCTTTATTTCTGCATTGCTGAAATCCGTATATCGACTATCTACCCCGCACAGCTCACAATTATTTAACTTTGCATTCATAAAGCCAACTTCAAGTTCAGGATATTTATCAAATATCCCTTCATTTTCAATCAGTAAGCCATTTAATTTAGTCTTATCTAAATATGCAAATGAAAAACAGCAATTGCTTAAATCCATACCATTCAGATTGCTACCTTCAAAATGCCAGTTTGACAGATCATAGTATGAATCCTTATAAACGTATAACAGATACTCTATTCGTAATGGCGACTATGTTTTTGTTGAAGAAGGACTCGAACTTCTCGCAAAGGCTTTAGAAATTGACGTAGAAAACATTATGTTTACAGGAGAGGAGTCTGACAAAAACACAGTCTGCCTCAGTTTCCGTACAGCAGAAGCGAAAAAGACAAAGAAACTGACACTGAAAACAGCGTTTGTTAAGGTTTTCGGTGAGGCTCTGGAGCTACTTGGATTTGTAAAGATAAAGAGCAAACACCCATACTATGTAAGAGTCATAAGTGATGATATCCTTCATGTAATTACTATTCTTAAAGATAACTATTATAAAAACAGATTTGATGTTTATGCCGGAGTTGCTACTATATACCGTCCAATGTTAGATTTTGATCAAGATCCGGATTTTAATACAAAATGGATGTCTCCAATAAGGGCATTTGAGGATTATAAAGTAGACAGTCCGGTTTTAGGCATCTATTATGAATATGATATGAATAGTCAGACTGCACTGATACACACACTGACCAAAGCACTTAAACACACACAAGAATACGTTCTTCCTGTTCTTGATACTGTTTCTGATTTACAAAAAGTAATTGAGTTTTATACAATATATAATTCAGCAGCGTTGTACATTTATTCTGCTAAAGATATGTCAGAATATAATCGTGATGACAATGAAGGCTTTTTACATATTTTAATCAACGATCATAGTGATATGAGATCAGAATTTGAAAAATGCCTGGAACGCGACAAGTATTTAACTGAAAACGGTATTTCAAATTTTGATTTTAATAGATTAAGAGAAGCAGCCGAAGAATCGAGAAAAGAAATCATTATGAATCGTGATGCTATTTATAATGACAAAAAGTTATACGAAAAAATTATACAGGAATTATCACACAATAAAGAAACAAATATAGAAAGACTACTAAATTATGGTCTTAACATTAGTAGTTGAAAGGAAAGGATAAAAATGAAAGAAAACTGCAATCGACAATTACAAGTAGCGCACAGGTTATTATCCGGAGCGAGTGCTTGTTGATCAGATATACCGCAAACGTGATACTATCACGTTTTGCAGCGGTCTTGGAATTCGTCTTTCCGGCAAGAAACTTGGCAGGCCAAAGAAAGATGCTGATACGAAAGAGGAGAGGAAAACTGTTTATCAGGATAATACCGACCGAATAGAAGTTGAGAGAAAGTTCAGTCTCGCAAAACGCAAATTCGGTCTTGGTCTGTTGCTCACAAAAGCAACGATTTTTCTCAGCATTATTGCAATGAATATCGACTGACTTGCGTCGATGCTTTTGCGCCTTCTCAGATTTATCTTGTCATTTTTCGTTTTTGATGATGAAAAAGTGAAGTTTTCAGAGATTGCTGGTTATTGAAGAAAGATTAAATAACAAATCAGGCTCACTTATGTGAGCCTGATGCTTTTTGTGGGGACACAGAATAATTTACTCTTACGAAAGACTTGAAAAAAATCCTGGAAAATGATATAATAAAAAGCATATCCGTGGATATGCTTTCGATTATGCTATAAAGGCACGCTGACGGAGTCAAACCGTCGTATCCAGCTTCACATGAAGGATATTCTCGCGTTGAATTATACGTGCCGAACCGGACAGCATGGCTGCTTCTCCCGCCTTGCGGCAGGTGTTTTATATAAACTACCGTATTTTGATTATACCACAAGGTGCGGCTTTTGTCAAGAAACGAAAGAGGTGGAATATGGAAATCAGAATGATCAGTCGCGAGGACTACTACGTTCCCGATACTCCGAAGGACGAATCCGTTACAGTGGAACATATCTCGCTGACTGCGGAGCAGGCTCGGAATCAGGGCTGGCACTACAAAAGAAAGTCAAACGGACGTCTCAGAATCACGCGGTATACAGGAAGCGCAGTCAATATCATTATACCTGCGGAGATCGGCGGTTATGTTGTCAACGAAGTGGGAGAGCGTGTTTTCTTCGAGCGGGTTATGAACAGCATCGAATTTCCCGATACAGTCAAAAAGATCGGTGAAAGGTGCTGTCAGCAGAGCGCGGTCAGTTCGATCACAGTTGCCGGAGACGTGACGGTGATACCGCACGCCTTTGCGCTTGCCTGCCGTTCACTTGAATGTGTCCGGCTGGCTGACAGTGTGCAGCGCATAGGGGAATACGCTTTCGGAACCTGCGAGGCACTGACACATATCACGATACCGAAGCACTGCAAAATGATCGGTGAGCGCGCATTTTACGGCAGCGGGCTGAGGGGCTTCTCTTTTCAGGCCGATGATGCAAATAAGATGACAGCAGAATATGATGCATTCTTGTCAACGCCGCTCGACGAGAAGTATGCCTTGATTCTGAAAAGCGATCCTGAAATAACCGGCAGCTTTGATCTGCTGATGCTGACAAATAGAAAGGGACGGGAGCCTGGCAGTCTTCGGTTTCCGGAAGCGCGGTTCTCCTTCGGCGTTAATTCGATCAAAAGCTATTTTCGGAACAAATGTCTGTTCGATCTGTCTGCGTGCAGCGGTGTTTCCGTCTATTTTGACAGAAACAGTCCGCCGCCCCGATATTCATGGCCGGAAAAGCGAAAAGACATTACTGTAATCGTTCCGGACGGTACAAGAGGTGTATTTTTTTCGCCCTATGTAGATGCAAGATATGCAAGCGGCAGAATTTACGATGGATACCTTCCGGTTGAAACGCAGAGCGAGGAACTGACAGTCGTTTCACTGCAGGGGGATATTCTTCCGTCGTTTTCTCTGATGCACGAGACAAAGAAGCTTATAATTCGAAATGGTGTGTGCAATGCGCCTGTTTATCAGAGATTTGCCGTATACAGCAAGGAACTTCAACATATTGTGTTTGATTCACTTGCCGGCGGTGAGGGACAACTCTTCTCAGACCGCTGCACAAATTTGCGCTGTGTCGAATGGGGCACAAATAAGGTGTATCTGCCTATGGAATTGATTGAATGGATCTGGCATGGTGATCTGCTTGAAGCATTCACCTGCAAAAACGGTAAGGATATTTTCGACGGCAATCAATTTGCACAGGTATTCAACTGGCGTTTTCAGAATCAGAGAACAAAGATCGTACTTGCCGCAGATGTCATGCGGAGTACACCTGCGCTTTTCCCAGACCGGGAGATGTACCGGAAATATCTTGATAACCACAGGAAATATGCTCTCATCCTCTGTGATGAACTTCCGGAGGATTATTCGGCTTTCCTGCGTGCGTATTTCGCGGAATGAATCCTGTGAAGTCAAAAGATTCAGAGGAGGAATGCATCATGCATAAGAAAGATAAACGATTATAGTGAAACAATTCTATACAACGCCCCTACGCAGTCTGAACAATATATGATCCGGAAGATAAAATATGCGTTGTGAATGGATAAGGAACAGTCAGTGGTAAGCGTCAAATTTAAACACGATAAAAGTATCAGACTCACCGCGGCGAGCCTGATACTTTTTGTATTTGGTCGTGTTATGAGTCTATCCTAAAATTTGTGTAAACCTCTGAAGTAGTGTATAATAGAAGAGACACTACTTTGGAGGTTTTAATTATGAGCAGAAAGAGAAGAAACGAAACAGAAGAGCAGCGAGCAAGAAGAGAGCTGATAAGCGATTTTCTTTCGGCAGCGAATATCCAGAGCATGGATGATATACATGAGCTGTTCAAGGAAGCACTTTCCGGATTTATGGAAGGCAGCCTTGAATCAGAGCTTGATGACCAGCTTGGGTATGAACCATACGATGTTAAGAACAAGAATACTGATAATAGCCGAAATGGCCACAGCAAGAAGACTCTTCGCACCAGTGTGGGCAAGGTGGATATCGAAGTGCCTCGTGACAGAAACGGCGAATTTGAACCAAAGATACTGCCTAAGAATCAGACAAGTATCTCTCAGGATATGGAAAACAAGATCATCTCCATGTACGCAAAGGGAATGTCTACGTCTGATATTGAGGATCATATCCGTGATATTTATGGTCTGGAGATATCTGATACTACCGTCAGTCGTATCACAGACAAGGTACTCCCTGTTGCAAAGGAATGGCAGCAGAGACCGCTTGAAAGTGTCTATGCAGTCGTATTCCTTGACGCTATCCACTACCATGTACGCAGTGAAGGACAGATCATCAAAAAGGCTGTATATATAGCGATAGGCGTTAATATGGACGGCAGGAAGGATGTTCTCGGTATGTGGGTTGGTGAAAATGAAAGCGCAAAGTTCTGGGCAGGCGTTCTGAACAGTCTGCGCAACAGAGGTGTTGAGGATATCCTTATCGCCTGCACAGATAATCTGGCAGGCTTCTCTCAGGCTATAGAAGCTGTATTTCCGAAAACTGATATCCAGAACTGCATAATCCATCAGCTCAGAAATTCCAGCAAATACGTCTCTTACAAGGACATCAAGGCACTTATGGCTGATCTGAAAAAGGTCTATACCGCAGTAGACGAGGAAGCCGCTCTGGACGCTCTTGAGGCTTTTGCTGCGGCCTGGGACAGCAAATATCCCAAAATATCAAAGTCCTGGTACGAAAACTGGCCTAATCTCAGCACATATTTCAAGTTCCCTCAGGAACTGAGAAAGCTGATCTATACGACCAATACCATAGAAGGCTTCAATCGCCAGCTGAAGAAGGTCACCAAAGCAAAGTCCGTATTTCCGACAGATGACAGCCTTTTCAAGATGCTGTATCTGGCTATGAAGGACATCACGAAAAAATGGACTGGTCGCCGTCAGGACTGGAGCAGCATCTACGCTCAGCTGGTTATCTATTACGGCGACAGGATCCCGGAATAACATTTTTATCTTGACAATCAAATAATCATGTGCTAATATGCAGATAAGACCGACTGCTTTCACAATCGGTCTCATCATACACTTTTCTATTGCACTATTTTTCGTTTACACAGAATTGGGGATTGACTCTATGCATGAAAATCTATGCATACGGCATTTTGTAATTTACGTAGGATTATTAGTCATTAGGCTTGTCTGTCAATCAGATTATACCGGCATCGAGCTTCTGGATATAGATAGCATCTCCTCCGGTGATACCCTTGACTCCGTCGCAGTCTGCCCCGGCAATGCCACTGGCAGTAAGAGGATACTTCTCTTTGTTTGCTATATACTGGAGTACAGCTACAGCATCGGCTACATTGACTTTGCCGTCATCATTTGCATCACCCGGCAATGAAGACTCCGATGATGCAGCAGCGGTCGTCACAGAAACAGTGGAAGGTACTGGTGGAGCTGATGTAGCCCTCACCGGGAACTTGTCTGTGGGCAGCTCGGTGATAAGCTTGGCATAGTACATCAGTACAATTTCTGAATCCTCAGGAGTCAGACCTGTTCCTGGCTTGTAAACGTCACCATTGATAAGTGACTGCTCGCTGGCGGGATTGTTCTCAGGATCCTCCATGTATCGGTTCATCATGGAAGCATCGACTGCATCGACCTTATTGTCCAGGTTGAAATCACCGTATAAGGTAACGCTTAACGGTACGGTTGAGGTGGTTGCGGCAGTTGTTGTGTCTGCCTCGGTCGTGGTGGTTGTGGTCGTGGTTGTTGTCATCGGCTTGGATGTCGTAGTAGTTGTTGTTGTTGCAGGCACTGTAGTAGTTGTCTCAACAACGGGGCAGTATTCATTCCTGCCTTCATTCTGAATAACGGCGTAGTCCTTGTCGCCACTGATACACTTAGATGGCTCATTGGCATTTGCCCATCCCGTCTTGTTGTTCGGAAGCTTCATCTTCTCAGTGATATCACCAAAGTTCTCGCCAAGTACTAGACTCTTGCAGGAACCGAGCGCACCATTGAACATATCGGTGCTGCCTTTGTAATCACCGTACTGTATTCCTTCACTTATGGAACTCATATCGAACCCGCTGAGGTCAAGTGAAACGAGAGCATTACAGCCCTCAAACATCTCAGCTGTCAGCGTTAAGCTGTCTGTTCTGAAGCTGCTGAGATCAATCTCTCTCAGCTGTGTGCAGTCCTTGAACATGGTTGACATCAGCTTGACTGATGATGTATCAAAGCTGCTAAGATCAAGCTCAGTCAGATTGACACAGTTTTCAAACATTCCGTACATAGCAGTACAGTTTGAAGTGTCGAATTTGCTGAGATCAAGCTGCTTAAGACTAAGGCACCCGCTGAAAAGACCGCCCAATGTGGTAGCAGCGCTTGTATCAAAATTGCTCAGATCTATTGATTTGAGCAGTGAACAGCCCTTGAAAACTCCGGACATTAACCGGCAGTTTGAAGTGTCGAAGTTCGTAACATCGATCGCCCTGAGTGAATCACAGAAAGCAAACAGATCATCCATCCTTATAACATTGGATGTATTGAAGTTTGAAACATCGATTTGCTCAAGATCTTTACATCCTGAGAACATACCGAACATAGTCTCTGTACTGCTTGTATCGAAGGAGGATACATCAACGGCCTTAAGCTCCCAGCAATCACGGAACATGAAATCCATGCTTCTTACATTGCTTGTATCAAAGCCGTTAAGCTTAATATCTGTAAGCTTATAGCAGCTATTAAACAGGTATGTCATGTCAGTGACGCTGCTTGTATCCCAGTTGCTGAGATCGATCCTCTGAAGGCTTATGCAGTATTCAAACAACTGCACCATGTTAGTAACCTTTGAAGTATCAAAGGATGATACATCCAGATCCTTAACAGAATCACAGTGATGGAACATATTCTTCATGTTAGTGACATTGCTTGTATTCCAGCCAGTCATATCGATAGTTACCGCCTTCTTGCATTCCCAGAACATCGCCTCCATCCTTTTGACCTTGCTTGTATCAGCATTTGCAAGATCAAAAGTCTCGCAGTTTGGAAAACGCATGAGGTAATAACAGTCTTCCGGGAAAACCGTACCTTCCATCGCAACGACCTTCTTAACAGCATATCTCTGATCGTTAGGCAGTTCGATTCTTGTTATGTTTCCGCCGATAGTCAGAACACCTGTGGCAGGATCAAAGTCAACTATGGCATCGCTGTCATTTGTGTCAGCAGCCACAGCATATCCGCTGTGATCACGGTATACGTTGAACGGAGTACCGCCTGCACCGAACACTACCGTCATTGCAAGCATACCGGCAACAGGATGCTTAAGCAACCGTCTTAGTTTATTTCTCATTTTTCAAGCTCCTTTCACGGTTTGTATATGTCATTTCGCAAAACGATCGGCATATACAAACCGCTTTTGATTGGTATTGTGGATTCTTGGTAAGAAGTACCTGATCAGGTTTTCCTTTGCCGTTTTACCGGTTATTTCTGACGTCTGTATATAGTATAGCATAGTTTTATCCGCATTGCATTTCCCTTTAGGAAACTTTTTGAGCTTTTTGAAAAAAGACTGATCAGGTTTGAGATCTCAAAAATAGAAATGTTATAAAGAAAAAAGCACCGGTATGTGACCGGCGCTTTGCTCTTATTGTATTTCCAATTTCAGCTTAAGATAATCCTTGAAATACTTTTCTAATTCCTCGTACTCCCCGAAATCCTGCTTTTGTTCCATCAAATGATTAATCTTTTTATTCAGTTCGTCATTACCACTGAAGAGAACATCCAAATACGGATCGCCCTTCAATAGTTCTTCCAGTTCAGGATCTTTTTCTTGGATCATCTCATTTATTTCGATCAGTTTTCCACTTATATCAAACAGCTTACTTACAATATCCTTGTAATCCGTAATGCCTCTTTGTATGCATTCGAAAATAAGCCAGTCTTTCTTGTCATACGGGAAAATATAACCAGCAGATGCAATGAATTTTTTAAGCTCGTCTATTGGAAGATGGAAGGCTAATCCAAGCCTCAGGGCAAATTCTTTACTTGGAGCTTTAGTTGGAGAACCTTTTTTTCCTCTGACTTTTGAAATCTGTCCGGTGCTGTACCCGATCTGCTTTGACAATGTTTCGGCGCTTGAGTACATTTTCTCCTCTTCCAGCTTTCTTTCGATCGTTTCACGGAAGTATCCGATATCCGGAGATACGCCTGTTTCCAGTTCGAACAGACGGTCTCTTTCCTGTATAAATGATTTCTCTTTATTATAATTATTATAAGCCACAAACCGTGATCTGAGATGTTCTCTTTCGATCTTATTGCCAAATATAGCAAGTCTATAATTCTTACATATTGCTTTTAACAGTTCATATCCTTGATCAGATAACTGTCCTCTCATTACTTCACCGGCTATAGATGGCATTACCGAATACACTGCTGCTTTCTCCTCCTGTTCAAGTATTCTAAGCTCAAGATACTCATCAGAATCCTCCATAAGCAAAGCAAGTTCAAGTTCCATATGGCTTTTAAGATCATCTAAGGTTTCGGTTGTGATTTCCTTTTCCCTGCCGTCTCTTGAATACTTGATTTTACAGCATATGTATATATGCTTTCCGTCTTTGTCCGTTTTGAGTGTGACATCTCCCGGCTTTAGCATATAATAGAGGGTTAATATGTTACGCACCTCACATTGCAGAGATAAAAATGCTACTATGCTTCTGTCTTCTGATTCTTCATTGACATCATGATAAGCAAACCATTTTATTTTCCCTAATTGCCATTCACGTCTCAGATATGTTTGGTATACCTTCTCTTCACTTTTGCATTCTAATAAGTCATCAAATTTACTAAATAGATTTTCAGAAATACGAACCCAATTATGCGCTTCTCTTTTATTAAACAGATACTTAGTATGAAATGTGGAGTTCATTATTTTAAGCACAAACAATTGAGCTTCTTCTATTCTTTCTGCTGCCGAAGCTCTTTCTTTTTTGTCCTCTGATTCATTTTCTTCTTCGGTAGATTTTTTTTCTATTTCAGACCAATTATGACTATACTGAAACAGCATTTCACGCTCAATATCCATATATATACAGAGTTCTTCTTCGCTGTCTGCTGTAATTGTTTTTGGACTGCCGTCCCTTGAATTCTGGATAGTACAAGAGAAGATAGTATAATTCCCGTCATCATTTTTCCCAAGTGTCACATCTCCAGGCTTTAGCATTCGATTCTTGCCTAATCCGCTTTTGAGATAGTCGCTTATTATTTTAAGCTTCTTTTCGATTCCTTCATCGGTTGGTATATCATTTCCTCCATATCCGTATATATAGGGATCTCTTCCCAAAAGCCATATATCCTGAATCTCTTGTGTTTTCGCCTCTGTATCAAATCTGTACTCAGTTCTGCAATCCAAGAAATCCTTAAAATCATCCGGTACGATAAGTTCCGGGAAATTATTATATTCACGAGGCTGAGCAAGAATTCGCAGTGCATTCGCTATCGCTTTATCTCTGGCATTTCCTTTATCTTCATAGTGTTCGATCAATATTTCAAATTCGTTGCTGAGCTGATTATTAAAATCACTAAAAGAATCAGCAATGATCTCTTTAGCAGTGCCGTCTCCCGAATACTCAATGGTGCAGCAGATATACGCATAATTACCAGTGATATCTTTTTTGAATGATACGTCCCGTCCCTTGAGCAAGTAAAACACATCTGTTACTTCTCTACAAAAATCTCTTTCGCAGACATCTTCTACGATATCCCATATATTGGGATATAATCTATTAGATTCATACTCTTTACTGAGATACACTTCGGCTATTTTCCCTATACGAATAAATCTGCCTTTGTCATCCTTTGAAATGCCGTTTTCTTCCAGGCATTCAAAAAAATCAGGTGGTAAGTCAATTGAGATCTTATATTTGTAGGATTCATTAAAACGATCGTATATTATGCGCCTTATCGCTTCATACGGCTTGTTTTCATTCTTATCATATATAATCATATCAAGCTCAAGATGCAAGAAGAATTCCAGTTCGTCTATAGAATCTGCCGTGATTATTCTGGATTTGCCGTCCCTTGAATACCCAACCTTGCATCTGATATACACATTACCACTCTCGTTAGTTTCTAATTTCACAGTCAGTGGATTGAGCATATAATAGCGCTCTAAGACTCTTCTGATTTTATATCTCAATGTATTTATTGCACTATACAGGTCAGCCTCTGTTATATTCGAGCTTGAATAAAGATCCATCTTACGGGAAGCTGCCATCTCCATCAAACTCGTACGATTGACACGCTCTATAATATCTTTTGGAACTTCAAGTTCAGGAAGACAAGCACTGGCAGAGATTAATTCGCTGTAAGGTGCAATTCTGTGTTTAAGGCAATTCGTTACATGCTCTAACGCTTTCTCTTTCGGGCTTTTGTTTTCCTCTTTCTTTTTCGACATTTTCATTTCACCTCTGAAACATTTTCTTGATATTAATAATTTTATCATATCATGTTTTATCACAATATGCAAGCTTTTGCTTTAATCAGTATAGCTGCTGTATATATGATAACACATAGATCAGATCATTGCATTTCTTTTTAGGAAACAGATATATTTGAGAAGACGCTTACCATTTCAGGCATTTCTGATCGAACGATAGAAACTCCGAGTGTCTCTGATATTTCTGAGAAACTTCCGCATTTAGCAACTATCAGTTATAATTTCCTCTATCGTTTGACCTCACAGACGGCAGAAGATATTTTCAACTGGGTGGAGCACTATTCCTTGAATATAACTATTTAGAAAAATGAAATATATTGCTTCCTGAGGTTCATGTTAACATCGGGTCATCAGCCCCGAATTGATATTGGTTTAATATTTTGATTAGTGTAAAATTGGTGCACTAAATGTGAAGTGTTATACTGAAAGAGCAGTCGACAAACACCCAAAAATCTGGTAGAATATAAGTAACAAAACCAGAAAGGGAAAACGACTATGAAGTACAGTAAAGAATTCAAAGAAGAAGCATTAAAGCTCTCAGACGAGATTGGACTGAAAAAGGCTGCTCAGCAGTTAGGTATCCAGTATTACACACTGTCAGACTGGCGAAGCAAGCGAAATGCCGCTGCCAAAGCTAAGAAGTATCAGATGACTGATGAAGAGCTAAAACAGCGTAATCTTGAGCTCGAGCGTGAAAATGCCGAGCTTCGCAAAGCGAATGATATACTCAAGGACGCACTCGGTTTTTTCGCAAAAGACCGGAAGAAGTAAAGACAAGCGATCGTCACCTGTTCGTCAATGAGTTCCGCCACAAGTACGGAGCGAAAGCAATATGCAGATTCATGAAGATCAGCGAATCAGGCTATTATCGCTGGCTTAGAAATCAGGGCAAACCCGGTGCAAGGCAGCTTCTTCTGGTCAAAATACAAGGCATTTTATCTGAACATCCTGACAACAAGAATTACGGTATCAGAAGGATGCAGGCAGCTCTTGCTCAGAAAGGCACTCATGTCAGCCTCAGAACAGTATACCGGACTATGAGCGAAGTTGGGCTTATCCACAGACACCGCAGACCTCACGGTATCACAAAGGCTGATACCGAAACTCAGAACAAAGAGAATCTGATAAAAAGAAATTTCAGTGCAGACAAGCCACTGAAGAAACTTCTGACTGATATTACCGAGGTCCAGTGCGCTGACGGAAAGCTCTATGTTTCACCGATTCTCGACTGCTTCAACGGCGAGATCGTCGCTCTTGAAATGCGTGACAACATGAAGAAGGAACTTTGCATAGACACCGTAAAACAGCTGCGTGAGAAGTACGACAGGCTCGACGGAACTGTCCTTCACAGTGACCGCGGCTGCCAGTATACAAGCTATGCTTTCCGCAGAGAGCTTGTAACAAACGGACTTGTCCAGAGCCTCAGCGGCACAGCTCACTGCTATGATAATGCTCGCATGGAGAGCTTTTTTGCCACACTGAAAAAAGAAAAGCTGTATCAGATACCTACATACCGAATGAAACGTGAAGAGGTCAAAACTGTCATCTTCCGATACATCTTCGGCTACTACAACACTCAGAGGATCAACAGCTTCAATGCAGGCGGTCTCCCACCTGTGGCATTAAGAACTTCAACTGGGCTGGCTCACCACGCTGCCTGATATCTGCCTATCCAAGATTTTGGGTATTCTCCGACTGCACCTTTCTTGACAATTCCAATGTAAAAATCGCACATAATCAAAAAATATAACTACTCACAACATGATTCTCAATCATTCCTGTAAGCAGCTGTTCACATCCGATATTCGCCTATATTCAGGCAAAAATAAAAGGCACTGTATATTGCAATACAGTGCCCAAATTCTGGTTGCGGCGGCTGGATTTGAACCAACGACCTTCGGGTTATGAGTGTTGAATCTTTCATTTTGTGACTTACAGCTACTATACATAATTGCCTATATTTAGCCATTTTTAGATAGCAACCGTTCCATGATTTGTATCAAATACATATCTATTTTTAATACAATAACGGAAATATAACGGAAACGGTTTGATCAAATAGGAAACCAAAATCCGCTGGTAATTCTTAATATTATAGCATATCTCAAATATTATTTCATTAATCTGGACCGCCCGTGTGGGCGGCCAGCAATAATTCAACTAAATACATACTTTCTTGTCAAGTAGCTCTATAGTATAAATGCCATCAAAATGGATAGCAGTCTTGACGACCTTGAGTCTGAGGCATTGGGAATTAAACTCAGTCACAACTCCTTCGATGTTCGTGTACGCATCAACGGCGTAGCATCTGATCTTGACAGTTGTATCTACACAGAGTTTGTTCAGCGTGTTGGATATAGTCTCAGCTTCATCCTCATTGAGTTCCTTCCTATGTTCTGTTATACATTCCCGTATTTCAAGCATTTAATTCATGCTCCAATCGTACTCTATGCGCAGCGGGCACTACTGTATTACCTTTTTGGAAAAGGTGTAGTCAGAAAGAAGCGTCGTTCTTGTCATATCCTGAATGCGGAGTTCGGAGATGTCGCCATTACTGCTGATGATTCGCAGAGCATCTTCAAACTCCACGGTATCCTGAAAATAAAAACGTAGCTTACATGCATCGAGCAAATCAGCTGTTGCTTTCCTGCGTAATTCTTCGACGGACTCCTCACAGATCCGCCGAAGCTGCTCTATCCGTTCTTCCCGCTCGTGTTCATCCGAATAATGCCCTTTCAACTCAATGTAAAAATCTAGATCAAGATTCCGGATTTGGTATTGCTGATCCAAATGAGAGACCTTCGATGAAACCAGATTGCCAATTGAGTTATGCAGTCGTTTCAAGGTTTGCCCGACCAACTCATTCCTGAGGCTGTCTTCATATTTTTCAAATCTGTAATTCTTCGCCTCAGAAATATGAAGGATTCCCTCTTTAAGCCTCATAGTTTCATAGGCATCCGGCTTCTGGCTACCCTTCTGGCGAGAATAGCTCGGTTTAAGGATGCGCTCCATGCGAGGGAGAACCACTGCACAGAGTTCCTTGTTGATGTGCAAGGTGACGTTCCGGAGTGTTCGGCGCCTTTTCTGACTGATGGTAACCTCCATTTCCAGGAAGGGATGCTCCTAAAACGACTGTCCGGCATGATCCATACGCACTGTCTGATGCCCGGAGTTTCTCACGTATGGCACAGAGTAGTAGACACTGTGGTTGCCGTCCACCGCTTGTGGCATGGAGGCACGCATGATCTCCTCTGTAGCTCGATGGGAACGTTCGGTCTTTACAAATGCATAATATGCATCAAGAACCTTTTCTGAGGATGCACCTGAACTCATGCTGAAATTATTTACCTCACTGACCAGATTCTTAAAGGTGCGCTGCTCTTCGAGTTCTTTCTCTTTCAAAAATTTCGCTGAATTGTGTCCAGGAGCGCTCACGACCGCATTGGAATGTATTGCTTTCCTCTGACCAGACGGACGATTCGGCGTTACAATATCTGGCACGGGCCTCTGCACACGAATCGTTGTATCCGGTGAAATGCCAAGTACCTGTCCAGCACATCTGAGCTCCTCTGCCTTTTCCTGAAATACACGAAGCACCTTCTGTGAATCTGCGGCATAGCTTCCGGATACCCGACCTAGTGCGCCCGCATAATCTAGTTTGGAAACGCGGTCATAAATCTCTGCTCTTCCGGAGCGGATATCCTCACGAACTTCCTCAAGATGAATTTTCGTATCGATAAAGAATATATTGTTTTACTATTACCTACATAGTATTCACTGACGCCGCCGGAATGAGAATATATGATATGTTCTATCTTGAGATCACAACCGGCATAATTACTCGGTATACTACTTGAGAAGTCCTGTACCCATACCTCTCCATTTCCAAAATCAATGGTATCACCTAAATAGTACTTCTCCCCCGCAGTGATGGGCTTTGTTTCAGCTGCTTCAGCAACAATATACTGCCCGGAGAAGTCAAGTCCGCTGTCTGTGACGGGTGCAGCTTCTGCAACGAAAACTACAGCAAGAGCCGCGGCGATCACATTTTTCACAATTCTGTTCATTAAAAAACCTCCTGTATGTCAGATGCATGATCCGCCGGACATATTATCCTGTGGATCATGCCGTTTTACTATATGGAACCGATGATCGATCCCATAAAGCATTTAACACTTTAATTATACCACACATTGTAGGAAATGCCAATTACTGTATGCTCGCTTTGTGCACTATGTATAATTTCCTCAGACAAACCCCTGACTGTGCACCTGTCAGTTGCCATGATCTGCATCTTGCGAACAGGCACATCAGCCTCGTCTTTAACGGTATTGGAGCAATACCGACCGGCTCAGGCGGGCAGTAATGGAAGCACAAAGAAAGGCAGCCCGTTGTGAGCTGCCTTCTGTTATGCCGTGGTATCTGACATCAGACGATTATTCAGTTATGAAATCCCCGATCTTTATGTCCCTGCCGGTGGAAACTGCTGCATAGTATGCAAGCATGATCGAAGCATCGTTGGAGTCGATGATGCCGTCGCCGTTGATGTCGGCAGCATTCTTGTCGAGAGCTGACTCCCCGCCTGTGGATGCTCTGGCGTAGTCCTCAAGAACAGCGGATGCATCGTTGGAATCGATCATTCCGTCGCCGTTGATATCGCCGAGAGCTGCTGCGGGCTCAGTCCCGGCAGGCTTTATTTCTGCCGGCTCAGTGGAAGCGGGCTTGGTCTCGGCCGGCTCAGTAGAGGCGGGCTTGGTCTCGGCTGGCTCAGTCTCAGCAGCAGCCGTATCTGAAGCTGTAGTAGCAGTAGCGATGACGGATGTTTCACTTGCTGTGGTAGTACTCATTGCTTCAAGTATTGTATCAACATCCTCTGAAGTTAAATAACCATCGCAGTTGATGTTAATAGTTGCTACTTTCTCAAGAGGATCACACTCAAACGTGTATACCTCTCCGTTTGAATCCACAATATTGAAATGGTATTGTGTATCAGAGAAGAAATCTGCTCCATAGCAAGTTGCTCTGAACGGATCGTTTCCATACACCATTTCGCAGCCGGATTCAAAGCCGACTGTATTGTCAACAATTACAGGATCATCACCTTTATAAGGAATGCCCTCCTTAACGCTATCAGCCATCATATTATTTACTTTTCCGATTGTCTTATTGACAGGTGTTTTAGCTGCAAATCCAATCGTTACTTTTCCGGCATTGGAAAGTCCATTGCCAACAGGGACAAATGAAATACCAAAGTTCTCTAATAGAGTTACTACATCTGCGACATTGTCGACCATCTGTGCCTTTTGGTTGAACTCAGGATCTTCAATCCTCAGATTTGAACTGTCTATCCGGCATTTCGCATCAAGAACCGGAACATCTCCGTCCTGTACGATCTTCATTCCATTTCCTTCTTCTATGTAAAGAACGAAATCAAGCTGATCTGAATAACCTTCAGTAGGAACAGCCACTGTATTGAAGAGTATATAGTTGATTTCCAGATCACCATCTATTGATTTAGATGATATTGCGATATACTTATTATTATCATAAGGGAATACTTTGATCTTGCCGTTTGTGGTCTTGTTTCCGAACAGATAATCACTAGTATTATCCAAGTCAGGAACATTGGACAGCTTCATGTTTTCCATGTGCTTTCTGACGGATTCTACATATTCGTTTAAGTATACATCCTCAGTATCATCATCATAGACACCTTTCTGCGTTACCATGAACTGTTCTATCTCATACGTGTATTCCTCGCCTTTAATATTGAAAGTGAGTGTGGGTATTTCCTCCATGTTTTCAAAGTGTCTGTACTCGTCAAGCCAGATGTACAATTTCTGTTCACCGGCTTTTCCGCTTTTTACAGCTTTGTTTGTAGCTCCGTCATGTATGTTAACATAATCGGGGGCTGAAATGGTCCACGGATAATTGCTCTTGAACGTCAGACACAAAACCTTCTTTCCGTTGTATGTTACAACGTTCTGAGTCGGAATGAGCATATCATCATCAGCCTCGCCGTTGTAATTGAATTTCATCGGGAAAAAGTTGGTTGACTCCGGTCTGAAATCCACGTAATCGATCGTCCTGGTTTTACCGGTCTTATTACCGCACTTCACGCAGACCTCTTCTTCAACGCCCTCCAATGTGCTCATGGGGTTGATCACAGTGATATACTTATACTTATGCCCCTCAGAAGGGATCGTCTGGGACTCAATGAAATGGCAGCCGTAACGCCTGCACACTCTCTCCGAGCGTCCGTCTTCTGTACAGGTCGGGGACTTGACTATCTTCCAGTGATCGAAATCATGACCTGGTGCCGGGATCTTTCTGCTGTCCGATACGGTTCCGCAGACAGTGCATTTCTGAACTTGTCTGCCGTCGGTGGTGCAGGTGGGCTGGAGCGTTGTGATCCAGGTATTGGTATGAGGGATCGTTATCTCTATCTCTTCGGTAGCATGGCAGCCGTAGCGCTTGCAGGTCCTTACCTTCTTACCGGGTTTAGCGCAGGATTCAGGCTTTATGATTCTCCAGTCCTCCCAGTCATGACCGGTCGGAGGAATGTCTACTGTCGTTAGAATATATCCGCAGACAGAGCACTTGCTTGCTTTTGTTCCGCCGGAAGTACAGGTGGGCTGCCTGGTGACCTCCCAGGTGTACTTGTGGTTTCCGGTCTTGGGGATAGACCTTGATTCTGTCTTGCCGCAGCCGTATTTCTTGCAGGCTCTTGTTTCCCTGCCTTCTTCTTTGCAGGTTGCCTTCTTTACGACTGTCCATTTGTCCCAGTCGTGGCCGTTGGCAGCTATCTCCTGAGTTTTGGCGACATAGCCGCAATTGATGCAGGTAAAATCTTCTGAGCCTGTTGCCGTACAGGTGGGCTGTCTGGTAGTTTTCCAGGTGTACTGGTGAGCCTTCTTATCCAGAACTCTGGTCTCGGTTTTACCGCAGCCGTCTCTCTTGCAGGTCCTCTTCGTTACGCCGGTTTCAGTGCAGGTGGGTTTCCTGGTGACACTCCAGTCCCCGAAATCGTGACCGGTGGCTGCCAGGACCTCAGTCTTGGCAACATAGCCGCAATTGACGCAGATGCACTTCCAGGAGCCCTTTTCTGTACAGGTGGGCTCCTTTGTGGTCTGCCACGTGTACTGGTGCTCGTCCGACTTGGGTATGACCTTTGATTCGGTCTTGCCGCAGCCGGCTCTCTTGCAGGTCCTCTTCGCTACGCCGGTTTCAGTGCAGGTGGCCTTCCTGGTGACACTCCAGTCCCCGAAATCGTGACCGGTGGCTGCCAGGACCTCAGTCTTGGCAACATAGCCGCAATGGACGCAGATGCACTTCCAGGAGCCCTTTTCTGTACAGGTGGGCTCCTTTGTGGTCTGCCACGTGTACTGGTGCTCGTCCGACTTGGGTATGGCCCTGGATTCGGTCTTGCCGCAGCCGTATGCCTTGCAGGCTCTTGTTTCCCTGCCTTCTTCTTTACAGGTTGCCTCCTTTACGACTGTCCATTTGTCCCAGTCATGTCCCTTAGCCTTGACAGGTCGTGTTGTGGAAATGTAACCGCACTCAGTGCAATAGAATTTTTCTTCTCCTGTTGCCGTACAGGTAGGCTGCCTTGTGGTTTCCCATTTGTACTGGTGAGCCTTCTTATCCAGGGTTATGGTCTCAGTTTTGCTGCAGCCATATCTCTTGCAGGCTCTTGTTTCCCTGCCCTCTGATGTACAGGTAGGCTTCTTTGTGACCGTCCAGTTGTCCCAGTCATGGCCTGTAGCCGGGATAGTCGTTGAACCGGAAGTATAGTCGCAGTTCTTACATTTGCCGACTTTAAGACCTGATGATGTGCAGGTGGGCTGTCTCGTTACTACATACTCCATATAATGACCGGAGGGGCTGAGAATTTCCGATTCTGTATAACCGCAGCCGTAGTTCTTACAGGTCCTTTTTCTTTCACCGGCAGTAGTACAGGTTGCCTTCTTAGTGTACCGCCAGTCCTCGAAATTATGCTTTTTGCAGAGTGAAGACGCACTGACAACAGCGTCCGCATTTGCCTCCTCAGTCTCCGGGACAGGAGCCTTGGTATTGAGCCGGAGCATATCCCTCAGCTCGGCAGCGCTGAGACTTCTGTCGCATTCGAGCAAAGCTGCAGCTTCAGCGGCTGCCTTCTGAGCTGCACCTGAGGTTCCGAGGCTGCTTACGGCGTAGGTATCAACATAGCATCCGTAGTTGGAATACTCCCGGATATTTCCCTCTTCATCGATAGCGCCGACGGAAAGGACGGTATCGAAAGCGGCAGGAAAGCGTATCTCTTCACCGTATGTATTTCCGGCTGCGGACACGATGAGTACATCGTTGAGTTCAGCGTAATGAACTGCTTCACGCATAGGGGCGGAATTGCTCTGCCCTTCAAAGCTTGCAACGATGATGTCCGCACCGTTATCGACTGCCCTGCGTATTCCATTCCATACGTCTTCGTATGTTCCTCTGCCGTCATCGCCAAGAACTCTTTCGTCCATTATCTCTGCATCAGGCACCTCAGCCACGAGTATGCTCATCATGGTGTCGCCATGGTCTGAGTCTATGGTATCATCATCAACGAATGATTCCTGACTGTATGTATCATACTTCTTCACGCCTGCATCGAGCAGTGCGATCTTTACACCTTTGCCGGTAGCTGCGAGCTCATGGCCGCAGTCGTGTTCACATTCATGATCGCATTCGTGATCCCATTCATGACCGCATTCATACTCAGAATGAATGCAGTCTTCAGCCCTGCCGGCTGATGCAGCTGTCTCGTCAGTTTCGTGATCTGCTGCCTGCAGTGATGCTGTTGTTACTTGAGAAGCAGCGATAACTGCCGCGGAAAATGCGGAGATAAACCTCTGCGAAATATTATTCTTCATTGTTCGACCTCACTTTGTAATGTTGTTTGTACGGATGGTATCATTCACGGACCGCAGCGCCCATATCGGCACACAGACCTGTAGGCACAGCTCGTCAGCTGTTGTGGTCAGCGCTGAATAATACATTGTTCTCGTTAAGTAAACCTCCCGGTTTGATATATGATCATATTGCTGCAGCATATATAACAGGAATGGAAATTTAACCGCGAATCGGCCGGGCAGTTCCATTATGGTCTGCTCATTTAAAGACACTCTTAAACCTGATCTGTCTCACCTTTCAGCTTGTGAAAAGCATTTATCTGCCCTTCTGTCTGTCAGAGGCTTCAGCCTCCGGAAAGGTCATAGGTTTCTTCAAAAAAATCTCTGTCATCTCAGGCGGAATTGCCCTGATCATTATCCGGCAAACTGATCATTAACTGTCCGGATATATCCCAGCAGCTCTTCCCTGACCGCCTCTGATCTCCCGGCAGCTTCGTTGAAGTAAGGCTGCCAGTGCCTTCTGAGCACGGGATCAGTCAGCCCCAGCCACCTGAAAACATCCTCTATGGAGATATAGCCGTAATCCTGGATACTCATTGCAATACCCGAAGGCATACTGTCAGGCATTGCCGAATCAATGCTCCAGAAGGGAACGGAAACGCCCTTGTCCAAAAGCTCGGTCATGAGAGCAGGGTCCATGCTGCCGCGCACTTTGCCCTCCTGCTTTACAAGCTTTTTCATATCCTTCATATCCATAACGGGATATGTAAGATTCGTGAATATCTTCGGCAGCAGCTCCTGCAGACTTGCGACACGCTCCTTGTTCCTGGTACTTTCCAGGGCAAGTAAGCTCTTGCTTGTCGTCGGGAGGAAGGTCATACCGATAACAGGGAAATACGGATCGTCTGTAAAGAAAGCGCACAGATAGGGCTGCTCGGATACCTTTGCCTTGCAGAATGGATTCTTCTTCACCGCAATTGCATATACAGAATCCGCATCAATTGCAACGCCGTCATACAAATGCGAAATCACGAATTTGTTCAGCACGAAAGACATTTTGTTCTGGGTATTGACAACTGAATCCAGTACCTTACCGGCAAAATCGGTCTTCTCTTCATCGCTCCATTCACCCGCTTTCCGTGCCGCATTGCGAATGACCGAAATGTTCATTTCGTGATCCGTCTGATACTTCTGAAAGATCTTGTTGCGTGCCTGAAGGATAGTGTCCACATCTGCGGGCATTGTGCGGAACTTTTTCGGCATATCCTTGTAGTACTGGGTAATGCCCGCTTTCTGACTTGCGATGCCCGAAGCCTTCATCTCTCCCACCAGTTCAAGCCATGAACAGTCTTCGCAGAGCTTGCCGGATGATAGGACTCCCTTCCTGAAGGGTTTGCCGCACTTGGAGCAGTTTACTGTTTTTTCAAAAATTCCCATAATAGTTACTCCTTTTTTACGGGCGAATGATCGTCCGTTTGATTATCATTGTCCTGGAAATATGCTTTCCCTCTTAGTGTAAAAAACGCAGCTTTACCTGATATATACCGATCATCAGATGGAACAGGTACATCAGAGGTCCGGCCAGCAGTGCCGCCGCAGAAACGATAAACCAGAAAAACATGGATATCGCACCCAGTACGGCAACTCCGAGGGGCGGAAGAACGAGAAGTCCGAAGGTATTTCGCATTGCGTCAAAATACGGTTCACGCAGACGCTTATACATTCTTCCGATCCCGAGAAGCAGGCAGACTATCGCAGTCGGCACCAGCGCAAAGTATGTGCAGATGATGCCGGCTTCCTGATCCTGTGACAGCCATACGCCGCCGTTTTTGAGATCAAGGAACTTGCCTGTATTTACGACATTGCCCATATCCTCTTCCAGTGAAGGCAGCTTCACGAAGGTCTTATCCTCCTTCTCGATCCTGAATGAATGTATGTAGGATGATACAAGACCTTTATCTGTCATGATGTCCATACTTTCATCCCCTGCCAGCATATTAAAAAGCAGAAGTGAGAATATGAACAGTATCACAGTCTGAAGAACGAACACCAGCAGATGAATATCCCTGTAGGACTCAGGCTCGGTGATCCCCTCCTTGGTTTCTCTGATCTCCTCGATTAATTCACTCATAACTGAGCACTCCTTTCAATATTTTTTTTGCCATTCTGTCTGTTAGAGTGTTTATCTCCCGGAAAGGTTAGAGGTTTTTCAAAAAAATTTTTTTCTCCGAAAAAGCCTCTCTCTTTTCTCAGACTTTTAAAGGCGTTTTTTGTCCTTCTGTCTGTTAGAGTGTTTATCTCCCGGAAAGGTTAGAGGTTTTTCAAAAAAAAATTTTTTCTCCGAAAAAGCCTCTCTCTTTTCTCAGACTTTTAAAGGCGTTTTTTGTCCTT
>Ga0310691_10002676_pt1 | contig 22862 bp, 25 predicted proteins | sample 176DNAGHGlowgp2_FD_203887 | JGI IMG/M metagenome (GOLD analysis project Ga0310691, IMG submission 203887) | Sheep rumen microbial communities from Palmerston North, Manawatu-Wanganui, New Zealand - 1766 DNA GHGlow gp2 (v2) (version 2) | ecosystem: Host-associated > Mammals > Digestive system >...
AACTAATACTATTATCCAATAAAGGCGACACCGACCTAGAATTACGATTAAAAGCAATCGAAACAGAACTAGAACTACAAAAACAAACCAACATCGACAACCACAACCGAATATCACAAATCATAGCACTAGTCGGAGTCGGATTAACCATAATAACCATACTAATCAATGTTTATTTCAATATGATTTAAAGTAACACTATTTAACAGGAGATGTTACCCTATGGCAAGGACTAAATTCACTGAAGAAGTCTGCCAATGCTTAATAGAGAATTATAGTAAAGGTGTGCCACTTAAATACTGTGCAGATGCTGCTGGTATTAATCGTAAGACTATTTACGATTGGATGAAGAAAGGCGAGAAGGCAAAGAGCGGCAAATATCATCAGTTTTATAAGGATATGCAAAAGGCTAAATCCAAATTCATAAGTCATCATATGCAGAAGATTGGTGATAGCAAATCATGGATGGCAAGCCAATACTTATTACAAGTAACTGATACTGAACAATTTGTTGTAGCTGAGAAGAAAGAAATTGAAGCAACCACAAAGAATGAAGTCACTACTAATTATATAGACACATTAGGAATATATGATAAATCCAATAAGGACTTGGATGATGTAGATGATGTGTTGGATATTCTTGATACTGTAACTGAAGATGAATAATTATGCTTATAGAACATATAAGAAAGGACCAATTCCATAAGGATGAGTTAAGATTATTCAAGAAGACAATATTATTGAATCCATTAATCAAGTACAAACCCTACCCTAAACAGATAATACCAATATTATATGCGAACCGACCAGAACGATTAAATGATGGTGTAAGGAAACCTAACCAGGTATTAGTAGGTGCTGGTGGTTATGGTGGCAAAACATTCCTAGGGAGCATGTTGGCAGCACAACACTTATTGACTGAATCGGATTACACTTGCCTAGTGACACGCTTGAATTATGCTGAATTATTAGACACTAATAGTATCTGGGAGAACCTAGTGGATTGGTGTTGCAATGAAGAATTACCACAAGACATAAGATGCACATTTAAGAAATCTCCATCACCACAAATCATGGCACCGAATGGGAACACTATCTATTTCAAAGCATTCGATAATGAGAAAAAGAAACAGAAATTCAAATCCACAAGTTATGATCGTATCGTGAATGATGAAGCTAGTGAGTTGCCGACTGGTGTGTTAAGGTTCCAGTTTCGTTCATCAAGGAACACTAGTAATATCCCAAGGAGTATCATCAACCTGAGCAACCCGGGGGGTGACAGTACTGATTACTTGGTGGAGAAGTTTGTGGATGGTGATGAGCCTTATGTTCCTTTGGATTGGCGTGATAATCCGTTTATTGATAAGGCTGCTTATGAGGGTAGTTTGAATGAGTTGGATTATATTGACCAACAATATCAGAAGTATGGTAATTGGCATTACAAACCAATCAAGGGAGATTTAATTAGTAGAAATGAAATAATGAGGCAAGTTTTAAGTTTCAATATTAATCCTAATGATGTTAGGTTTAGTTTGATTGGGATTGACCTTGCTGGTAAAGGTAAGGATAAGTTTGCAGTTGTAAGATATGATTACTTGAATAATGGTTTGGAGGTCATTAATGATTTTGCACAGACAGAGTCAAGTATGCCGGAGGATATGTTATTTAATTTTGTTGCAAAACATAATCCTAATAGTTTTGCTCCTTTAACCAGTTTGATTGTTATTGAGCAAGAGGGTGGAGGAAGTCCATTGTATGCCCAAAGATACTTCCAAGATTTGTTAATTGATTTTAACATTCCAGTTTTATTGAAAACTCCAAAGGGCAATAAGTACCAAAGGGCAAGGCCTTTAATGAGAATGATAAAGAATGGGCAAGTTAAGATTGATAAGGATTGCAATTATTTGGAACATTTTATTGAAGAAAGTATTGGTCTTGAACCAATCATTAAGGTTAGTCCTAACTTGGTGGATAGTGTTAGTTTGGCTCATAATTATTTGCACGAGGAAGTTTTAGGCAAAGGGAGTAATATTCATCTTGGAGGACATATTGGTTAGTATTGAATTATTTAATAATGCTTTGTTTAAATTAAGTGGAAAGATTATAAAGGTGTAAATAATTAAGTATTGCTTTAATAATTTTAATAGGATAATATGTTTTCCAATTTGTCATTAATTAAATATACATAACAATACTAAAAAACATTAGGAGAATTAATTTTTATGAACTTACAATTTAAATCACCAATCAATAAGGAGATAGTAACAAGCTATAAGTCAGTAGCAGACAATCTTAAAAAAGACAAATATTTTTTAGGTACAGAAAATGATACTGCTACAAGTACATTAGAACTCAAACCACCAATTAGCTTTGAGGATTGCAAATATGTATTTGATAATAGTAGCTATGTTGCCAAGTGTTGCAGAATAAAAGCACAAGACATTATCTATAATGATTTAACATTAGTTAATGAAGATGATGAGAGTTTGGATAGTAAAGTGCAAACCATTGAAGATAACTTATTGGAAAATATTGATGAGTTGTATAATTTCCTTGTTGATTACTATTATGCTGGATTAGGTGTTATTGAATATGTGTTTGGAAAACATAGGTTTAGTCTTAAACAGATCCCAGTTAATACTTGCAAAATAATAAGAGTCAAGATTAATAATGAGGATTATTATTTGTTGCAGCAGAAAATACAAAATGTTACTAATTATTTCAAAATAATGGGGGAAGTATATCCTCCTAACTTCTCCCATTATGATAATCGGCTTCTTGGATATTGTAGTCTCTTGGGAGGAGATAACTTTTACCAATTTTTTAGCACTCCTTTATGGGTGCAAGAAAAGGAGAAGATATTTACAGAGATTGCAATATCTAACAAGAATTATAATACTATTGAGAATGGTAATATTGCGACTGGTATTTTAAACATTAACCTTGAACCCCAACCTTTGAAACCAGTGAGGTATGATGAGAATAATAATCCTATTGTTGAACCTACAAGAGAAGAGGTTATTGCAAATGAGTTAGTTGATAATGATAGTGGAATTGCTGTTGTATTTACAGAGAGTAACAGGCCTATTACTTTTGACTTTACAAGGATTGAAAATGATAATTATTCCTATTTGGAAAGTCAAGAGGAAAAATGCGAACAAGCTGTTTTAAATTGTTACAATATTCCATTAGCTCGATTAATGATTAATACTGAAAAAGAGTCAATGAACAGTAATAAGACCCAATCAATTTGGGAGATTTATACACTTGATTTAAGAACCCAACAAAGACCAATCAAATTATTCATTCAACAGTTAATTAAGGATTTATATAGCATTGATGTTAGTGTTGAGCTTGGAGTGCCTATTTTTAGTGATAGGAGAGAAATTGAAATTAATAATATTCTTAACCAATGGGATAAGGGAGTTTTAAATTTAAAACAAACTATTACTGCTTTATCTGAATATACTAATGTAATTGATTTGAAAGATTATGATTTTAGTGTAAATACTAACTTATGGGAATTTAGACAAATAAATGGGTACTATGACCTTTTAAATGAAGTGGATAAGTTATCATTGGAAAGTGTAGAAAATGACATTGATAAAATTAGATAACTCACAAATGAAAGATATTCTTTACACTAAAAGAATTCAAATTATACAAAAAGCTCGTACTCCTTTGCAAGTGCAAATTCAAATGATTAATAATGAATTGATAGATGAGCAGATATTTACTTTTTATGATGAAACTGATACTAATAATCCTTCAAGTCCTTATTATACTAATGAAGAAAGATATAAAGCAGATATAGGTCAAGCCAACCTTTTAGCAACATATCAAGATTTAGATAGATTGTTAGAAAAAAATAACCTTATTACAAAGACTCATATTGCAAGATTAGAACAGTATAATGCTAGTAAGAGCATAGGAGATGCAATTACTAATATAGAAGTGGAAAGGATTAATAAAAATATAAAATATGTTGAAGAAACCCTTAAACAAGCAGAATTAGATATTAAACTATATAGAGAACTTGTGGAGAAGTTACCTAATACTACAAGTAGGAAGAACATTATTGAGTCTTCTATTAGTAGTGGTGAAAGTCCAAAAGGCAGAAAATATACTTACAAAGATTTAAACAAGTTAAGCAGAGAATTAGAAAGGTACAGAGATAACCATACTCGTTATGCTAATGCTCGTTTAACCGATGAACAATCCCAAAGAGATGGAACTGGAAATGTAGGGTTCAAAAAAGTATGGATTTGGTCAAGACTTGAAAATACTAGACACGAATTAATGGGTGATAAAGAAGTTGGTTTATATGAAACCTTTGAGGTTATAAATGAACAGAATGGGGATATTGATTATTTGAGGTTCCCCCACGATGTAGAGAACGATAGACATAATTGCAGCAATATTTGCAATTGTGGTTGTTCTTATGAAATAAAACCAAAAATATAATTTTATTATATTCCTCCAATTTAATCAAGAAAAAACCATTTAGAGTTTAAATTATTGGTGGAGGAGGTCGGAAATGATAATATGACATTACTATGTAAAAATAAAGCATTATATGTAAAGGCTTGTATAATACAAAATGGAGTGGCAGATACAGATGGAGATATTTTAAACAGTGAAGATATTAAAAAAATATTTACCACTTTTAATAATCAGAACAATTTTGAAATAAACCATAATGATTTGCCCATAACCGAAGTTTCACTATTGGAAAATTACATTAGCAAAAGTGATGAAATTATTGCTGGAACTAATGTGCCAAGTGGAAGTTGGAATGCTATTATAAGAGTTGATAATCCAAACATTAAAGATAAATTGTTAAGTGGTGAATTTGGAGGAGTCAGTCTTAACAATAGAGTTAAAGATGAATGTGCAATAAGACAAGGATTAGTTGGTGAGGTTACTTATAGTGAAATTAAGGATATGGAATGTGTTATTCCTTTATTGATTAGTTTTGTTGATGAACCAGCTAATAAGGTTGGTTTGCATATTATGGATTATGATACATATATCAAGAAAAGTAGAAATAATAAAAACTTTGTTAAAAGTGATAAAATGAGCTTGTTAGATAAATTGAAAGAGTTTGTTGCAGAAGCTGAAATTGAAGCAGAAAATAATGTTGAAGAACCAGCTGCTGATGCTGGTAACACCAATTCTGCTAACGAGTCCGATGATGAAGAGGACAAGATAAAGATAGAAAAAGCAGATGACAACAAACAAGAAGATGAGGAAGAAACAGAAACTGCTGCTCCTGGTGAGGAGGAGGAGGAAAATGCAGAAGCTACCGAATCCGATGATGAACAAAAAGAGGAAGAAGAGGAAGCAGCAGTTGAAAAAGCAGAAGAAGAAATAGTTGAACCTACTACTGATGCAGATAAGATAACTGCATTAGAAAATAGGATCCAATTATTAGAGGAAAAAGTCAATGAGTTAATAGGTGATGAAGAGGAAACTGGTGTTATTGATGAAGAAGCAGTTCCTAATAGTGCAGATGAACCTTTAATCACAAAATCCTCAAAGATTGAAATGATAAATGAACCAGCTGCTAATGTTACCAAGAATTTTTATGAAATGACTAATCGTGACCCTATAACTGGTAAAAAGATTAGGAAGGAACATAAGATTTTAAACTGAACATTATAAAAAGTTTTAAATTTGTTTTATAAAAAAATATTAAAAAAAAGAATTGAGGCACATGATAATATGAATATTACTGAAAAAGATATTGATGCAAACAAACCTGTAATAGTGAAATGGGCAAAGACCATCCAAGATAGTGGTGTTGCAACTGCTGGTGTAATGGCAGGTCAAGCAAACGAGTTCATTACTCGCCTAGAAGAGCAATCCGAATTGTTAAGCCAATTAAGATTTATCGAAGGTGAAGGTGAAACTCAAGACATTCAACAATTAAGAGTTAAGGCAAACCTTATGAATATGATGAAATTAAGTGGAGTGAGTGGTGCAGGAACTCAAATCGACAAATTAGGCGATGTAGCAGAAACCACTCCAAGTATCTTGAAGGATACTCTTGTAGCTCAACCTTTCACTGCTTACACTTATATCCCAAAAACTTTCCTAAAAACCAACATTGAAAAAGAAGGATTTATCAGCAAATACGAAAGCTTGTTAATCCCCTCTGTAAGTTTCAGTGCAGAGCAAATTGCAATCTTCGGAAAGAACACACAAACTGATGCCTATGGTATCCACGCCCTTGATGGTATCCTTGACCAATTGGATGATGTTGCTACTGCAAGTGTAGACACCACTACTCACGATTTAAAGGATAAAGCACCATTAGGAAGATATGGTTACTATGATGACACTACTAATGGACACACTCCTGCTTGGGCAGATATTAATGCTGGTGCAGGTTACGAAGTAATTCCTCAAATTGATGCAATGTTAAGAGCATTCACTAAACAAGGAGGAAAAAGGAAAGAAGCTAATATTTATGTTTCCAGTGAAATGGAGTCTATCCTTATTGCAGAAGCAAGTAAGAGAGAAACCGAAGGTGGAGACCGTCTCTTCTTTAATGATGTCGGAAACCTTGTTTTCAGAGGAAGAGAAGTTATTCAATTAGATGCACTTGACAACCCAGTCAACAGTTATGGTGATTGTATCATCATCGCTAATCCTGACAGTATTGCTTATTATCCTGTTATGAACATTGAGTCCGAGTCTGCTTATGTCATTGAGAAGAAATCTTACCTTACTAGTGTTGATGTGATGTTTGATGTTGGTATTATCTTCGCTGAAGACGTATTATATGCGAGTGTGAGTTACACTCCCAAAAACTAAGAGAACTCTTGAAATTACTATAACTGATGGAACTAATCCAATACAAAATGCAAATGTAACTATCGGGTCTGATAGTGAAACCACTGATGAGACTGGTGTTGCAGAATTTGAACTCTTTGATGGAGAATATACTGTAACTGTAAGTGCTACTGGTTACACTACTGTTTCTGATGTGGTTGATGTTAATGAGCATAACCTTGATATGACTATCGAGTTGGAAGTAACTGACACTATCACTATTACTGTTGATGATGGTGAGGATACTCCAACTGCGATTGAAGGAGCAAAGGTTGTGATTGGTGAAACTGAAAAGACAACTGATAGCGATGGACAGGTAACTTTCCAAAATATGACTTATGATGATTATGAGGTAACTGTTACTGCTGATGGTTACGAAGCTGAGGAAGAAACTATCCAATTCAGAAGCAATCATAAATCATTCACCATTAGTTTAACTGCAAGTGGAGGATAAGAAAACCCCCTTTTCCTCCTTTTTAAAATGAGGAATATTGTATTATGACAGTAGAATATACAGAAGAAATAAGAGAACAAATACTTAGTTATCTTGATGGTTGGGTAGTATATTCACAAAACCCAACCAATAATCAAGATAATGCAAATGTAGAACCTTTTATCGAAGATATTAATCAATATAAAAACAATCCTAATAAAAGGATTACTGATGAAGAATTAGAAACATTTTTTATTAATAGTTATAATAAGTCCTTGATGATTTGTAATCGTTTTAATATTGATGACTTACTGGAAAACGAAGCAAAATTCTACTTGCAAGGAGTTTGTATTTTAACAGCTTCTGATATTTGGAATAAGTATAATATTCGTGTAAACAATGAGGATATGGAAGATACTTATATACAATCATATGGGGGTTTGTTATACAAACAAGCAATGACTATTTTGAAAAATTTTGTTAATCAAAGGATTACTGGGTTACATAACTTCAGAACAAAGACTGAAACTAATTTAAACAATAATTGGATATTATGAGCGGATTTATACCTGAAATTACTACTGTTGTAAAAGTAAACACAAAAACAAATAGGATTGATAAGAGTTTACAATTACTTCAATCAGATAAGGCTAGTGCTTATGCGTTCACTGATATAATTGATTGGTTAAAAAGAGATAAGCAAGAGCTTGAAGAATTATCTGATGTTTTAGCAAAGAATGTTAGTGAAAAACTAAAAGACCATCAAAGAGATATAATTAAGGAAAGGAAGCATATCTTTAGTGGAATGATGTACAATAGTGTAGACATTACCAAAGATGGTACTGCACAATATCTTGTAGGAAATACTGCCACTAGTGTAGATGGTTTCCCTTACCCATTAGCCATTGAAACTGGTCGTAAAACTGTTTATCCAATTGAAGCAAAAATGTTGAGATGGTGGACTGAACCTGGGTTTAGTGGTGATGTGGTATATGCTAAAAAGAGTAAGGCAGTTGCAGCAGATCCTTTTGTTGAGAAGAGTATTGATAGAACTGCTAATGATCTTGAAGCTCTTGTAGATAACTTTTTAGATAAATCTTTAAATGGAAAATGAGTATGGGAGGAATACTATGATTGATACTGATTTAACTAGTGATTTCTTGATTTATAATCTGCTTATGAAAAGTGATGATGAATTTATTAGAGAGTTTAATATTAAGTTCATTGATAAAAGCGTTCCAGCAGAAGGGAACAACACTATTTATGTTGCTAATATAGATTTAGAAACTAACAATGAAACTTTTCACAGTACAGAATATAGAGCATTAGTGAATCTATTTGTTAAGACTAAAAATACTAATTATATTGAAGCTAGTCAATATCTTCGTACAGTTGTTAAACACATTAAGAATGTTTTAAAAAGTGATGTAACCTGTAGAAGGAGGCACATTCAATTTCGTAATATTACTTATGAATATGGGAGTGTTTATACTCTAAAAGGGTTGCATATGATTATACAACTTAATGAAGTGGAAAGTAACAATATTAGTCAAGAACCAACTTATATTTCCGAAGTGGAATTAGGAGAACTTGATGTATATGTTACCACAGATGATTTGCATAAGAAAGGAATAAATAAAAAGGTTTAGGTGATGCTTTTTGCCTAAAAAAGAAAAGAAAGAAAAAAAAGAAAAGAGTGAACCATTTGACTTAATTAGCGCATTAGATAATGTTAATCCTTTACTTCGTGAGGGATTACATAAGTATATTATTACCAATAATATTAACGTTACAAGTCAAAAAAGGTTTAATGAATTATTAGAAAGATATGGAGGGTTTTAATTGAATATTGAACCTCACATTGAAGTATATGATGTTGCAAGGATTAGACAGACTGGTTATGGAAATGCTGGTAAAATTGCCGTAATTGGTGCATTTCCTACAAGTAGTTTTAATCTTGATGTATTTACAGATTATGAAGAAGCAAGAAATAGTTTGAAAGGAGAATATAAGACTGTTGATGATAACAGTTTAGAAAATATTGATAAAACAGTAGTTCCAACAACTTTTGTAAGTTTCTACTGTTTAGATTACTTATTTGAAAGTTTTAATAACAGCCAAGGAGCAGAAAGCATATTAGTGGTCAATACTAATTATGGCAAAGTTTCTCTATCTCCAACTAGTAGCAATTCTGATATTGCAGATGCTTTAACAAAATTAGGGGAAGAAGAGTTTGATATTTTAACCATTGCAGAAAATACAACATTAACTGCTGTTGATGATGAGAATATTATTCTTAACCCAGTTTGGCAAACAATTAAGACTTTTGAAAACAAACAATTTAAAGACCAAAAACCATTTGGAGTTATAACTGGAATTGACTTAACAAATGCGACTCCTCAATTAGTAGAAGCATTTAAAACCTTATGGGCGAATCGGGGTATTTACAAAGCTGTTACCACTCCTATAAGATTAAATGGTAATGAAGATAGTTGTAACATTGCAGAAAGTGGTTGTTGGCATAGTGCTTATACTGCTGGTAGAGCAGTTAATAGAAGTGAAACTGCCAAAGTCTATGAAGGATTAATTGGTGAGAATAGTAAGGATGTTTATCCAATGACTGCTAATGTTACTTGGAAAAAATTATTGGATTGTGGTTTCCACACTACAAAATATAGGAATAGGAGATTAGGCACAATTCAATGTTTATCCAATATCACTCCTGCAGATTATGATATGAAGATTGAGCGAACTAAAAACTTTATGATTAAAAGATTAACTCTTGCTGATTTTCTTGGAGAGGACAATAATAGTGTTACTCGTAACAGTATCAAAGGTAAATTTGAATATGAAAAGCAATTAGCGATACAGAATAATTATCTCGTGGATATGGAATACAATCTTGTTAATTTAGCTACTGACAAAGTACAAGCAAACTTAAAATTATACATTGCAGACATTATTCGTGTTATTGAGTTAGATGTTACTTTAGAAATTAGTGCTTATGAGGAGGCATAATCTATGGGTGCAGAAATTTTTGATGTTGAGATAAATATTGATGGGGTGGCTATTCTTTATGCTACTAGTGTTTCCAGTTCCAAGAACAAGGACACTAACACTACATTGACTTTCAATGGCGATGTGAATACCAGTTCTGCTAACACTGGTGGTACAATCAGTGTAGAAGGATTATACTGGCCAACTGATATAGAGAAGGCTATTGCATTAGAGAATAAGTTAAATGGAGTGGATAATGATGGCAATCCTCAAACCATTGAAACTATAACTTGTAGTGGAACAAGCTACACTGCTGGTGGTGACCCTTATACTAGACAGATTATTGGTACTGGTGTAACAGTTAATACTGATGATGAGGATTGGAGTCCTAGTGATGGTATTACAAATAGTTTAGAATTTGCTGTTAATAAGTTGCAAAAGAAATCTGAATTATTGTAAAGTAGTTAATCATTTTAATGATTAACTTTTTATTTTTTTTATTATTTTTTAACTATTTTATATATATAAATTAATCAGTTTAATCCTAGTTAATTAGTTTGACTAAAAATATTAAAGAAATGTTTCATAATTTTTAATAGGAGGAATACTTGATTTAATTTAATCAACTGTTTTTTTAATTATCTTAATTGTAAAAGTAGGAGGAAACAATTATGGCAAATAAAGAAATTGATTTAGAAGACTTGATAAAAGAAACAGAAGAGAAAATATTAAACAACGAATACTATGAAGATGTAACAGTTCCTTACAAAGAAGGAATTATTAAAGTAAGGATTAGACCATTAAGTCAAGCAAAGTTCATTCAACTTACACGAAATAAACAAGCATTAGAAAGTCTTGATTTTAATACTAATGTATTGCACGAATGTATCATAAATAAGTATGATAACAAGCAGTTTACAAAACAGCAAATCAATGAACTGTTTAGTGGAGGGTTAGCGAATGTACTATCTCTAAAATGTTTAGAGGTAAGTGGTTTAACAATGGATAATCTTGAAATTGAAAAAACAAAAAAACTTTAGAAAATCTGCTCAACTTTGAAAAAGGTGATTTAGGTTATATCACCCGCTGGGTAGATATGGGTTTTTTGACTATTACTCTTGATGATTATAAAAAATTTACTTCTTTTCAGATACTGGCATTTAAAGTCATTGAAATGGAGATTAGGCGATGGAGAAGTAGACAAAAACCATTAGTTATTTATTAAAGGATAAGAAAATGAGTGGTAGTAGGAAATTTGAAGTAGATATAAATCTTAAAGTTAATGATGATGGAATAAGGAAAGCCCAAGCAGAGATTAGAGAATTAGATAATAGTAGTGCTGATGTAGATGTAACCTCTGATGACTCCGAAGTTAAAAAAGTTAAAAATGAAGTAGATGAGATAGATAATGAGTCTGTTGAACCGGAAATGAAAGTAGATGACTCTGACTTTCAAAAGAAGAAAAAAGAGGTTGATGACCTTGATGGTAAAGATATTAAGTTGAATTTGGCGATGGAAAGTTTTAGTCAAGGGTTATCAACTGCAAAACAAGGTATTTCTGATTTAGCTTCCCATATGAATGAAGTTGCCCAAGCTGGAATGCAGACTGAACAGAATATGGCTTTTCTTAAAATGAATTTAGGTGCAGAGAAAGCCAAATCCACAATGCAAGATATATCTGATATTGTTGCTTCTATGCCTGGTGATGACAACACTATGAGGTCTGTTCTCTCCACAGCACAAGCATTGGGTAATAATCTTAAACCTCAAGAGATGAAAGCTGCTACTGGAACTATGGCAGATTATATGAGTGCATCTGCAACAATGGGGAAACAAGCAATTGAGTCCCAACAGGACATTATGAAGTATCTCCTTGATGGTAATACTGCCGAACTGGAAAGAGGTTCAATCGTTTCCTCAAGAGTGGACAAATTAAAAGAAGCAACCACATTCATGGAAAGACAAAAAGCAATGCAAGAGGTCCTTAATGAATTGGGTTATGGTGGTATTTCACAACAAGACACTATGCTTAACAAACAAGCAGAATGGGAGGGTATGATCTATAACTCCCAAGATGCATTATCCAGTATGTGGTTAGGTGCTCAAAAAGGTGCAATGGATTATATTCTCAAATTAAATGATGCCACTAATGGACTAGCTGGTATGGGAATTGTAGCTGCTCAAATGGTAGTAGGGCCTTTCACTGACATTATGACTGGGTTAGGTCAAATTGGAACTGGTTTTAAGACTCTAGGTGATATGAAACTTTTTGAGAAGCTTGGTGGTAAATTAGATAGTTTTAAAAATCGTTTAATAAATATTGGAACTACTGCAAAGAATGTATTTACTGGTATCCCTAGTAAGTTAAGTGCTTTGAAAACAAGCCTTATTAATGTAGGGAATACTGCAAAAACTACTGCTCTTCGTATGTTGGAGTTAGGTAAGAGTGCTTTGATTGCTGGGTATAATGCTCTTAAAGCTGGTGCGATGTGGTTAGTTGAGAAAGCAAGGCTTGTTGCAAGTACGATAGCAAGTTATGCTGCCGAAGCAGCACAATGGGCTTTAAATCTTGCGATGAGTGCTAATCCAATTGGTATAATTATTGTAGCAATTACTGCTCTTATTGCAGTATTAGGTTATCTTTATTTTAATAATGAACAAGTCAAGAATGCAGTAGATGGAGTGTTTGCATCATTGCAATCATTCTTGGGTCTGATTGTTGGTGGCGTTCAAAATGCAATAAGTGGTTTTATTAGTTGGTTAGGTAATTTATACAGTTGGCTTTCTCAATTAGGAACACAAGTGAGTGGAGCAGTTAATGGTGTTATTGGAGTGCTTACTGGAATTATTAATTCAATTGTAGGTATACTTAATGGTATTTGGCTTACTGTTATTAATTGGTTTACTATGTTGCAGACTATGAGTCCTCAACAAGTGTTATTATTGATTATTGGTGTTATCAATACTTTAAATCCATTTGCTAATTTGATTAGTGGTGTTTTAGCAAGAGTATTGCCAGTTTTCTTAAGCAGAGCTTCAAGTTGGATTACTGGTACTGTTGGAAAAGCTAAATCTCTTGTCAGTAGTGTAGTTAGCACAGTTAGCAGTCTGCCTAGCAAAATTAGTAGTGCAATAAGTGGAGTGGTTAATGCTTTTACTAGACCATTTAGACAAGCTTGGAATGTCATAAGTCCTATATTAAGTCAAATTGAGAATGGTGTAAACACAATTAGAAGTGTTATTCCTTTTATGGGATTTGATGGTAGTGCAGATTTTGGTTTTGAAGATTTTGGGTTTGATGGTACTTTAAATAACACTATTTCCTCTGCAAGTAGTAATGGAGGATTAGGTAATACTACTATAAACAATAATAATACTTTCAATGGCATTATTGAAGAAGCAGCTAGTCAATATATTGTGGATAGCATTACAAGTTACACAAGAAAACAAAACTTAATCAGAGGTAGGTAACTAATGGTTAGCAATAAGGCACATATCCAATGGCATGGTGTGAACATAATGTATATTTTGGATAATATACAAGTAAGCAGAGATGAGGATTATAATACAAGTTCTTATGTTGGAGGGTTTGGTTCAACAACAAACCATATTTCATCAAGTGGCAGAGTAATAAGTTTTAAGAGTCTTTGTTTACACGATGAACCGAGCAGACATAACAGACCTCATCGAATTAATGATTATATAGCCTTATCAGAGAATTATAAAGGATTAGTCAAGGTATTAACTAGTAAAAGCAGTTCTAATCTTGATGGTAACTATATGATGACTGGATTTGATTATACAGAGAACACTATGGGAGATTATGAGATAAGCTGGGAGTTTACAGAAGTCTTAAAATTTAATGTTACAAACACCACTTTCAGAGTATGGGGGAAAGCAGTAACTAGAAAATCTACAAATAAGAAAACCACTAAAAAGACAGCAACAAGCAATCTTAATTCAAATCTTAAATATTTATTGAAAACTTGTGGTACAATGTCTGCAAGTAATACAAAGAAAAAATGTGTTACAAGTTTGCAGAAATTTCTGCAAAGTCAAGGATATTATAAAGGGTACAAAATTGATGGATTATATCAGAAATATACAACCCAAGCAGTTAAGAATTTGCAAAAGAAGTATAAGTTAAAAGTTACTGGAAAATGGGATAAGACTACAAGAGCTTATTTCCAAAAGAAATACAAATATCCTAAAACAATTGTAATCAATAAAGGAACTATTGGAAATAAGAATGCTGTATATTCAAGCAACAAGAGGATTAAAATATGAGTATCGGAACATTGTATTACTCCCATTCAACAACAAGAGAAAAGGCAGATTTTAAAAGCATTCCTTTTAGCAATGCAAGTATTGATTGGAAAAGAGAAGAAGCAAGTACAATGAGTTTTAAATCCCCAGTTAAACTTGCAGAAGCAGATAGAATAAGGTACAAATCAAATACTACTGACTTTGGAGGGCAAATATACAAAAAGAAAAAAACATTGAATGATGTTTATGAGTATGAGGTTATTAGTTATGTTCGTTTATACCACGATCAAGTCAATTTTAGCTGTACAAATATGACAAGCAGTCAAATATTGAAGAAGGTTTTACCTTTGAGTGCTAATAATTTCACTACAAGTGGAATTAAATCTACGAATGTTGTTCATTCAAGTTTAAAATGGGAGAAGACAAGCATTTGGGATATTGCTCAACAGTTATGCTGGTTAGAGCATAAGGCTGGTTATGAGGCAAGATGTTATGTTGATGCAAATGGTACTTTGATTTTCAAATATATCGATGAACAGCAAGAGGGTTATACTTTCACTAATGCTTATGGTTATGATGAAGAGTATGATACAAGCGACATTATAACTATGGTGGCAGTTACTCAAAGTGGAAATTTAAATGATTGGATTGCAAGTGCTACTGCAAATAAGAATATGATTGCAAAATGGGGATACATTTTGGAATATGATGAGTGCAGCAATACAAAGTCAAGTGGTACAAGTTCAAGCGGTACAAGTTCAAATACTGATTTAAGAGATACTGCTCAAATTAGCAAATATAATATTCCATCAAAAATTGTGAACCAAGCCTTATCCATTGCAAAAAAAGGAAATAGTCAATATAACAATCTGAAATTACTGTTCAACTGGTGTAATAAGAATATTGGTTATGTTGGGTACAGTAATTCAAAAAGAGGAGCATTGGGGTGCTTAAATAAAAGAGGAGGGAATTGTTGCGATAATGCAAACCTTCTAATTGCGATGGCTCGTAGTATAGGGATTAAATGTAGGTACTGTCATGCGAAACAAGGTGTACAAGGTCATGTTTATGGCGAGTATTATGTAAATGGCAAGTGGCTTGTTGTAGACACGGGAACAACTGCTTCAAAACGAGGAAACAAGTATTGGGGCAGTCATTGGAATGGTTTCGGAGATACAGATGTAAGATATGATGTATTAACATTTTAGGAGATGATAAGATAGTTTTAAAAGGAGTAAAAGCCACTTTTAGTGGAGATACTGTTACCACTTGGGCATACCCTTCAAAAGCTGGGTACACTTACAAATTAACTAAAAAGACTTGGAAAAACAAATGTCCTTTTTGTGGAGGCAAGTTAAGTTTCAATCCTAAAAAAGTACCAGAGGGCGAACTGACTTGCAAAAAATGTGATGCAGATTTTTGTGCTGTAAGTGGCAAAGACAAAGCAGTAAGAGTAAGGAAAACCTTGACACCAGCGACAGTTACTTCTAATAGTGCAACAAAAGTTGCAAGTAGTCAAACTCAAAGTCAAAAGTGCAGCTTGTCAAAAGCACAAGCATTAACAAAAGCAAAAAGTGAATTAAATACTTCTTCATCTTATAAAGGTACTTTGGAAATACCTATTTTGAATAATATTCATTTGGGGGATTTGGTTAAAGTTAAAGTTGAAGATATGTTCACAGATGGGAAGTTAGCTTATATTGATAGCATTAAAGAAGATATTGATAATCAAACTTATACTCTTGAATTAGTTGGGGGTAGAAATCATCTTACTAATAAGTACAATGGAAGTTATGTTTTCAAATCCAAGAATGGTGCAATTATTGGAAATAGCGGTAATCCATTGAATGCAAAATGTGAGAATGTGAATATTAATATTGGTTTGAAAGATAGTTCTACTATTGGCAAAAAGATTAAGCTTAAAGGTCAAGAGTTAGGTACTGTTAATAAGATTTACAAATGGTTAAGAGTTAAGACTGCTGGGGGAACTGGTGGTTGGAAATATAAGAAATGGGGCGACCATTATATCAAATCAGAAAGCAGATATAAGTTTGGACCTAAAAGTGCAGAGTATTGTTGGAAGAATAAGACTGCTAATTGTTGTGATTTTGCTTGGTTGATGGCAAAAATGGGTGAGGGTGCTGGAAAGAAAATAGGTATTAGAAGAGGCACTTTTACTCAAAAAGGAGTTACAAGTGGTCATATGTGGAATTATTACAATAGCAAGTTTTATGATTGCAGTAGTGCAACAAATAAGACTATTGAATTTAAGAAAGTTGAAAGTGTCAAATAAGGATAAGGTATAGTGTTATGGAAAGAGATGACAGTATATTTGGAACTGATTATAGCAGTACAGGTGGAGTAACTTCAAGTGGAGATATGGAACTTGTTACTGGTTTAGATAATGCAAAGCAAAATATTAGAAATTGGCTATTAACTGATAAAGGTTTTTACCCAAATATTGACTCTGATTATGGTTCAGAGATTAGGGAAGTTTTAGGTGAGGATTACGAAGAAGAAAGTATTAGTGCTTTGAAAATTTATGTTACTAATGCCTTGTTGGATAATCCAAGAGTACAAACTATTCAAAATATTACTCCTTATATTACTATTGATAATAAAATTAAGTTATTAATTGAAGTGCTGTTAGTAAATGGAACAAGCGATAGTTTAAACATTACAGTTGAAGAGGATGTGCAATAATGGTAGAGGAAGATGTTGAATATATTACTTTTGATGGGGATACAATTACAAAGTCTGACATTAGAGATGAAATAATTAACAAATATATTAGTGCGAATAGTGATGGATTGACCAAGATAACTGACTTCAGTATAGGAAGCGAAGCTTATCATTTGGCAGATGTAATGGCAAGTTATATCCTTGAACATAGGGAACTTATAGATCTCAATTATAGAATGAGTATGATACATTATGCAGAGGGAGAATTCCTTGATAACTTTGGAGATATGGTAGGAGTTCATAGGATTGGTGCAAGTCCGAGCATTGGAGAAGTAACATTTGCAAGATTATCTGATGACACTTCTAATCCTATTATTATTGCAGATGGAACACAAGTTGCCACTACTGATGCAATAAGTTTTATTGTTGATAATGATGGTGAAGATTTGGTAATGGATAGTGGTGTTGCAAGTATTACAGCTAATGTTATTTGTGAGCAGGATGGAGCTTATACTAATGTTTTGCCTCATAGTGTTGTTTTAGTTATGGGTGCTGCTGGTAGTTTGGTAAGTGTTGATAATTTGGAAACTTTTACAGAGGGAGAGGATATAGAAAGTGATGAGGATTATAGGAGCAGAATCCTTTTAAGTCCTTATAGTGTTCCTACTGGTAGTTTGCAATGGTATGAGGATTTATCTAATGAATTGGATACTGTTCACGATACTTTGATTTTGAAAGGAACTACTGGTGCAGAGGCAGATATTATAATTAACTTTAATCCAGTAAATCGGAATGATGTTGTTGAGAGAATGGATTTGAATAATTATAATGAAACTAATGATGTTGAAAGTGCTGTTAATGGTGTTATGACAAAAGCAAGGGCGGACCTTATTGAATTGTTTAATATGAAAGAATATGATATTGTTGGAATTACAAGAAGGTATCATTTGGCAAATCAAAAAATAGTTTTAAAAAATACTAATAACCTTCAATATATTATTGGTTTAGTCCTTGATAGTGGTTACAGTTTGGATATGGTAAAGGAAAATGTTGTTAGTCAAATATCAAGTTTCAATAATGAGGCAAGTATTGGATTAGACTTTTATCCAGCTATGTTGGCTTCACTTATTGAGAATGAGGTTGAGGGGATTAACCTTTGCAAAATAATTAGTTATGATGGTACAAACTATAAGGAGTTAGTTGAACCTATTACTGTTAATGATACAGAAGTTTTTCATATTGATATGAGCAATATTAATGATAAAATCCAGTTAATTAATTTTAATGTGAATATAGGAGAATAAATTATTATGGCTTATGATGATACAAGTTTTTATGGAGACCTGATTGTTAATGATTATGATGAGCAAAATAATTTTATGAACCCAGTTAGTCCTATGGGTTTCCTTGTTTATCATTTGCTTGGTGATGGCTTTGATATGATGAGTGATTACTGCACCAATTTCTTAAATGATATTTCTGTACTAACTGCAAATGTTAAGGGGTTGGATAATTTTTGGGGAATTAGTTACAATTTGCCAAGACCAATCATTAATGGTGAACCTATTTCTGATGAGGAGTATAAGGTTTATCTTTATTTAAGAAATTGCAGATTATTGACAAGAGAGGATTTGGAAATTTGCTTTAATAACTGCTTTGCTGTTGAAGATTATACTATCTATTTTAGTGAAGAAACTAATTATTTGAATGTTGTAGATCATAATCATTACGAAAGTTTGGTTACTGATGAAAGTAATCTTGCAAAAAATAATCTTGATGTGAGTAATGAGTATATTATTAATCAAAGTAATAGTAGTGCAGATGTTATGGGTTTGGAGTCCTTGTTAAGTGAAGATGAGGAGAAAATTATTGTTATTAATATTCCAAGTCAAAATTGGAGCGAGGACTTTTTAACATTCTTGGAACAGTTTATATCTGTTAAGGGTAATTTGCGGATTAGGGAGTATCAGTTATGATTGATATTGATTTTGAGGCTTTGCATAATAGTATTTGCAGTTGTCTTGATGAAAGGATTATTGATGGTTATGATTTGGATACTATTGTGAGGAATGCTGTTCCTTGTTGGGATAATACTGCAATACAAGTAAAGGGCACTGATTTTGTTATTGTTGTTGATGCTATTAGTTATGATGTTGTTGATTATACTGGATTTGATAGTTGATTTAATTAAAAGTTTGCTTTAATATATTTAAGCATAAGTTTAATTAAATTAATAAGAGTTAAGAATTAGGTTGAAAAGTTTAAGTTAATGTATATAAAAATATTAAAAAATATAGGAGAAAATAAAAAATGAGTCAGTTTGATGAATATTTTACCAATAATGACAAACCATTCGCAGAAAATATTAATGATGCTTTGTTGGTTAGTAATGTGTTTGACTTTGCAGTAAATATTGCAATGCCAACAATGTTTAGCAATGGTCAATTTATAGAAAATTACACTTCAAGAAAATGTGGAGTTTCAATAGTAACCTTACTGTTAAATGATGGTTTAAGCATTAACAATAACACCATAACTGGAACTGGAAAATTAGTTTTTAAAATATATCCTAATTTTAACAGTTTTGGAAATTTCCGAAGCATTAGTTGGATTGCAGATGGAGATATAGTTTGCACAATTGAAAATGTTAATGGAAATACAATAGCTGCAAATATTGGAAATGGTGAAATTTTAAACAATGTAAATCTTAAAACTTTGCAAGAGTATGTTGTTATTCTTGACTTTACAAATGCGACTTTGTCAAACATAAATATTGTATTTGAAAATAAGGATAGCAGCAATAGGTATGGTGCAAATGTTAAGGTTCAAAGTGTTGATGGTTTGAGTGAAAGATTGGGAAGTATTGAAAATGTTAATGCAAATCAAGATATTGAGATTATGAATAAAGTTGATAAGGTTACTGGCAAAGGATTATCTACTAATGATTATGCAAATGCAGATAAAAATAAAGTAGATAATTTGAAAAGTGTTGCTACAAGTGGCAATTATAATGATTTAACAAATAAACCAACCATACCAACAAAGACCAGTGACCTAACCAACGATGGCGATGGCACAAACGTGTTTGTTAAGAATAATGACTCCAGATTGAGTAATGCAAGAACTCCAACAAGCCATATTCATGGAAATCTTAGCAATGATGGAAAAATCGGTAGCACAAGTGGAAAAATCGTAGTAACTGGAACAAATGGTGTATTGCAGGCAGCGGATACCATAACTAAATCAAAGATTAGTGATTTTCCTACCGCTATGACTCCAACCAGCCATACCCATACAAAATCACAAATTAGCGACTTTCCTTCCACTATGACCCCAACAAGTCATTCACATGGAAGTTTGAGCAATACTGGAACATTAAACAGTGACATTTCAACTGTCAATAAAGTTGCGGTTACTGATAGCAATAATAATTTAAAAACTATTAGTAAAGTTCCCTTTACCAATCTGAACATTACAAAAGCAAATATCACTGGTTTAGGAATACCAAGCACAAACACCACTTATTCAAATGCAACAACAACAACTGCTGGACTAATGAGTAGTACTGACAAGTCTAAACTTGATGGAATCAGTACTGGTGCTACAAAGAATACTATTGATACTGCTTTAAGCAGTACAAGTACAAATGCAGTACAAAACAAGGTAGTGAATACTGCATTGAACGGTAAGGCTTCATCAACTCATAGTCACGGAAACATTAACAGTGATGGGTCAATCAGTGATAAATTAAGTGGAAGTCCAGCAACAGATGTTCTTGTTAGAGTACCAAGTGCAAATAATAAGATTTATTATACTAATAGTTTAGATAAAAGTCTTATGGGGTTAGATTGGAAGACAGTAATATCATTTGTTACATATGGAGTAATACTACGATATAATGACTTATTCTGCAGTCTACGACTCCAAGGAAACTTTACTATCAATACGGCAAACAGTTACACAGACCTCTTAACTGATACAATACCATCAGAGTATAGACCACCATTCTCACTAGTCCAATTAAACAGTGGAGAGGTACTAATACGATTAAAAGTAACAGACGCTGGAAAAATACAATATTATAGTCCACAAACATTCACCAATAAGGTAGGAGTATATGCAGAGTTTATTTGGAGCAGGTAAATGAGTCTATACGATGAATTATTAAAAGCAACAGACAACCTGCAAGACATCAGTTTCAGCCGATATGGTACAATCACTAATATCACTGATGGACTTTGTAGTGTTAAGGAAGAAGAACAGGATATTACTCATCAAAATGTGCCAGTGTTGAATGGTTTGAAAGTGTTACTTGGCGATAAAGTGGTATTGGGTTTCGTGGATAATAATTTGTATAATCCAATCATTACTGGTGTGATTGGTCGGAAGATCCTTGATGTTGATAAATTAACTGCCTTGGCAGAGGGGTTAGGTTTTTTCACAGTTGAGAATGATACTCTCTATGTAGATTTACCAGCTCAAAAAGGAGAAATATTTTACTCTTTAGAGAATGGAGTGTTATGTGCTGATATTGATTTTGAAAACTTATATGAGATTGATAGCAGTGGAGGGATAAGTTATGGTTAAATATGAATTAGGATATGTGAAAGGGGCTGATGGTAATGGTATTGTTAGTGTTGTGAAGACTGCTACCGCTGGATTGGTTGATACTTACACTATCACTTTCTCGGATGGTTCTACAACTACTTTTCAGGTACGGAATGGTGAAGATGGTTCTAGTCAGACTATTGATTCTTCTTTGTCTACTACTAGTGTGAATGCGGTTCAGAATAAGGTGATTACTGGTGCATTGAATGGAAAGGCTTCATCTAGTCATAGTCATAGTATTGGTGATGTTAGTTCCTTACAGTCTAGTCTTGATGGGAAGTCTGATACTGGGCATACTCATACGAAGAGCAACATCACTGACTTTGCACATACTCACGATGACCGTTACTATACTGAAACTGAAACAGATAATCTCTTAAGTGGTAAGGCTTCTAGTTCGCATTCTCATACGAAATCGGATATTACTGATTTCCCTAGTATTCCTAGCAAGATTAGTGATTTGACTAATGACTCTGATTTTATTGAGAAATCATCTACTAGTGGTTTGGTGAAGAATGATGGTACAATTGATACTAACACTTATTTGACACAGCATCAGGATATTAGTGGTAAGGTTAATACTTCTGATGTTGTGAATAATTTGACTACTACTACTGCAGGGAAAGTGTTAGATGCTAGACAGGGTAAGTTGTTGGCGGATTTGATTGGTGATGCTATCACTTATATTAATGGTACTGGAGGTAGTTAGGTATGCCGAATGATTTATCTACTTTGAATGGCAGTCTTGTTGAAATGAAAGACCAACTTATTTATGAATTAGGTGAGAAGGGAGTGTCTGCTTCCTATGATTCTAGTACTGGTTTGTTGGGTTTGATTGGTAAGATTAGTGAGATTCAACAAGGGGGTAGTTGTTATCATATAGAGTTTTCAGAAGATAGTTATACTGCGACTGGTGGAGCAGTTACTTTGGAGTGTACTTTGCAACAGAATTATGCTCCTTTACCTAATGTTAGTGTTTCATTGTCTGATGGTAGTTCGGTATACTCAAGTATAACGAACTCACAAGGTATCGCTACTT
>Ga0310691_10002677_pt1 | contig 22859 bp, 21 predicted proteins | sample 176DNAGHGlowgp2_FD_203887 | JGI IMG/M metagenome (GOLD analysis project Ga0310691, IMG submission 203887) | Sheep rumen microbial communities from Palmerston North, Manawatu-Wanganui, New Zealand - 1766 DNA GHGlow gp2 (v2) (version 2) | ecosystem: Host-associated > Mammals > Digestive system >...
TCTACGAAGCTGGTCTGGGAGATCAGATTGAGGGAATGGTTAAGGAACTGTTTGCTGGCAATGGTGCCGTTCGCGCCACATTGCACAAATACGTTTCAGCCCGCTAACGTCACTGATTCCATATAAAAGGGAGGTGTGTAATTTTTATTGACACACCTCCTTCTTTTTTATTCTCATGTTTTACCAGATTCTGATTCGCTTTTCGGGTGCGAGATAGAGTTTGTCGGTGGGCTTCACGTCGAAGAGGTCGTACCAGTCGTCGGTGTTTGTCACTACGCCGTTTACACGCTCGCGGAAGAGTGAGTGCTCATCTTTTGTGATACCTTTCTCGGCATTGCCCAGGGTGTTGTTCTTTGTCGTTTTCATAATATGACTGAGTTATTAAGTATTATTTTCTTGTATTCATTGGTAGGATTATCTTAGATTGAAAGACTTTTTACTACCAATCCCACTCTTCCTGCTCACCATCATAGATGTAAGTTCTATTTCGATACAAAAACACAAAATAAATGTGATTGCACAAAATATTTTCTGAGATAAAAGAAGAAATAATGGCTTGATCCATCACATACCATGTTAACTATTTGATATTCTGCGTATTGAAGTGTGATGGCTAGGCCTCTGAGCCATCACGCAGCCATCACAAAATAAAGTTTCTCAACATATCAACCATAAAAAGTCAATATATCTTTCTGATTAATAGGCGGTTTCACAATAGTAATTTCAAATGGAACTGTCAGTTCCCACGAGCGGAACTGTTAGTTTCACCATACGGAATCAGTAGTTCCACTGTGTGATACCACTCTGGAACTACTGATCTATGAATCGTCAAACAGGGAGTTAGGATGTAAAAATCAGTGATTTGTGATGGCTATGTGATGGCTTAATGACATAGCCATCACATCTTTACTAATTGTAAATCAGTGAGTTAGTATATGGTGTGATGGCTCGACCTATTTTTCACGAAATAAAAAGGTAGAAATTTTTGGATAACATTTTCAAAAGTATTACCTTTGTAATCTATTACCAAAAAACGGGTCTCAGGACCAGCTAATCAGTCATCTTACCCGTTTTGTGTCTGGCCTATGGCAGATTCATGCTTTTGGCGAAGGTAACACGCGCACCACGGCGGTGTTTACCATTCTCTATCTTCGCCATATCGGTTTTAAGGTGACCAATGATATGTTTGCCCAGCACTCATGGTACTTCCGTAATGCACTGGTGCGTGCGAATTATAAGAGTGCTGTTTTTGGTATCGACTATTCCCCTGTATATCTAGAGCGTTTCTTCCGCAATCTGCTGTTGAGTGAACAATGGGACCTTCGCAATCGATACCTGCATATTCATCCTACCGAGGAGTGGAGGGTACAACCAAATATACACCCGACAAGTACCCGACAAGTACCCGACAAGCTTAATGTCACCAATCCAAATATTATAAAAATTGTATATACAATTGGCGAGCAAGAGATGACGGTAAAAGACTTGATGTCATCAATTGGCCTTAAGGATCGTGAAAACTTCCTGAAACTTTATCTCAATCCCTCCATCAACGAGGGCTATGTCCGTCTACTTTACCCCCAATCCCCTCGTCACCCTCGTCAGAAGTATCTTCTGACAGCAAAAGGATTGGCAGTATTGAAATGTAATTAATGTTTAGCATAAAGAGCCAATGGATCATGCCACCAGGGAAGAACTGGATACTGGAATCTGTCAGGCAGATGACAGAAATGACCTATTTTAAGGAGACGCAATTCCCGTCCTATCAAGCATAAGCAATAAGATAGCTTTAATACGTGATATTCAATACCGTTATCCTTCCCTGTTGGATATGGAAGGTGATGTTGAGATCAAACGACATAAAGTATCGTATCCTTGGTCGATTGGTAGGGAAACTAGAACGGATTGGTTCATCCAAGATCCGTCGTAAATCCATACGGATAAGGTCAAGCAGAGCACTGCTATACGCTTTTCCACCCACATGATGCTCTGCATAGTAATTCAGCACACAATCCAATTGCGTCACAAAGTGACGGGTAAATGTCATTGTATATCTCGCCATTTCAAAAACATTTTTCTGAATTCCGACAATGTGATTGTCTCACCCCGTTGCATCTCTTCCAACGCCACATCTATGTCTGACGTTAGCTGCATCTCTACCTTATCCACCATGGTAGCTTTGCTTATTTCTTTCGGTAATACTTTTTTCATAACTTTTCCTCCATCAGATTAGTACCTCAGGTTTCTTCTTGATAAGTACATTCAGGACAAGACACTCGCCTCAGATGTAACAATTTAGTTTCAATTATGACAAAAGGTCATCTAATATCTCCTTCTCGAAGAGCCAGTGCTGCATGCCGCCCTTGATGGGCTGCGCTTGATTGATGCGCAGATTAAAGGCATAGATGGGACGTATACGCCAAGGGGGGGATAGCGGTTCTGCCAGTCGAACAGACAACACTCCCAGTAGTCGGCACGCCCGTTCCACCACGCACCTGTCGTATAACCGTTATTCTCGTCATTGCCTACGTCGGGCGAAATTCAGTCAGCAGCGTCGGACAAAATCAGTCACTCACGAGTCTGCTAAACTAATTTCGCGGCAAAGTTAATCATTTTTTCATTAAACTCTCACCTTTTAGCTCAAATCTTTGTGCAGCATTCACGATTCTGTCCAAAATGGCATCCGCAGCCGTTGAATTCGACTTCATCATATCGTACCAGTTTACTACGGGCAGCTGACTGACGATGATGGTAGACTTCATGGCATGGCGATCCTCCATCAGCTCCAGGAAGTCGAGCATCTGCTGTTTGTCAAGGGATCGTACTCCAAAGTCATCGATGATGAGCAGGTCGGTGTCTGCTATCTTTTTGAAGAACTTGGTCAAAGTACCCTCCATGCGTGCCATCGCAATCTGCCCGAAGAGATTGAAGATGTTATAGTAACGTACCTTGAATCTCATCATGCATGCCTGATAGCCCAGTACAGTAGCGAGCCAGTTCTTGCCTGTTCCGGCAGGGGCCGGTGATGATGAAGGGGATTCCTCCCTTGATGTAGGCACAGGTGGTTAGTTCCATGACGCGGTTCTTGTCCTGTCAGCAACTGGCATCGAACTGAGTCTCCATGATGGTTGCCATATAGCGGAAGTTGGCAGTTTTGAGGAGCCTGGCATTGCGGTTCTCCTTTCTCTGCTCACTCTCAGCAGACAACAGGAGCTACAGTCCATCGCACAGTGACATGCCGTCCACGCGTCTTGTCTCGATGAGCGACCTCAGGGGTTGGGAGTGCGAGGGCGCCCAGCTCTACAACGTCCGCAGCATCCCTTCCAACGTCCTCATCGACCAGCAGGGCAACATCATCGCCAAGGACCTGCGCAGCGAAAATCTGCTTAACAAGATGGCCGAGCTGCTGAAAAAGAGTAAAAAGAGGGGTGCGAATCCCTTTTTAATTTATTATGTGCCCGTACATTTTTTTTTGCAAAAAACGTTTTTTAAAAAAAACTTATAAATATTTTGCCGTTTCAGAAAAATTAACTACTTTTGTGGCGTCCAAGTCTTAAAAGTAGTTTCAGACTGCGGCAAAGAGTTGGTACGCATATTTACGAAAAGGCGTTTACCAACTATGGTAGCCCCTAACGTCTCTCGTACTTATGGTAACCTAAAACAGATAATCAATAAGCGTCTTGCAGGGGAGGCACAGGACATCTTGTTATAAAAACGCCTCCAGTGAGGTTGCATGTAAAAAGAACTATGTTTATTTTAGGAAATATCTTCGGTTGCGTCTTCTGGGGCACAATACTGGCCATTATCATTGTAACGGTGGTTTATCTACTCTACCGCCAGCTTGCACCTTCTGGCAGAAAGAGCATTATGACACACTTGTTGCTATTTGTGCTATTCCTATTTGTCGGAGCACAGACAACAATGACGGTTGGAGCCCTATACGCCAAAGGGTACATCAGCGACATCAGCAATAGTGTCAATTCTATTATTGGCAATACAGCTGACCAAGTTAATCCTACCGTTGCCTACGTCGAAAGTACCATATACGAACTCAAGAGTCAGTACCCTTTTGCTGCTCCACTACTCAACAAGGTTGACATTGGGAAAGCTACCCGCTATGTAGAAGGTGGCGGTCATTCGGTTGTTGATTTTATAGCTAGCAATCTGCACGAGACAGTAAACTACTATATTTTGCGCCGTGTATTATGGATGATAGGGTTCGTTTTGATTGCTATGATAGGAATGCTACTATTAAGCAACAAACGACGACAACCCGCATCTATGAGCCAAAGTAGCTTCGATGATTACACAGATTTCACAAATTATAACGACATAATATAATTAAAATCATAAAACAATGGCAAAACATCTGATTATTGGTTTGGGCGGAACCGGTGGAAATGTAATCTGCGAACTCCGCAAACGCATTTATGAGAGCGTTCATAACAGTGAAAGAACCGCAGAGGACGTTTATGTTGATTTCCTCTATGTTGACTCCAGCAAGGAAGACTTGCTTGGAATTGACAAGGAAGGAAAACCGTTGATTGCTTTCAAAAAGAAGTGGAGTACTCAGGGACAGTCGATAAAGTTGGAGCCCCAGCAGGTTTTGTATATCGGTGGTTTGGAGTCTGACAAGATTGCCAGCCTTCATCGGTTTAACAACCTCAATAGTTTCTATACTGAGCAGGATAAGGAAGACACTGCCAAGGGAATGGGTGCTATCATAGGTGCAGGCATCGGTGGACAGCGCCGTCGCTTCGGCCGCATGCTGTTCTCTAACAACTCAACGAGTGAAAACTCATTCCTGCAGCGCATAGCCAACCGTATGGACAGCCTGCATGCCAAGGCTAAGGAGCATGGAGACAATACTGGTAATGTGACGTTCCATATTTGTGCCGGACTCGGTGGTGGAACAGGTTCTGGTACTATTATTGATACCATTTCTCAGATACGCCACACCTATCCTCAGGACGGCAACGAGGATCAGTATCGCATTTGCCTGTACCTTTATTTGCCTGAGGCCATTAAGAATGCCGAGCGCGATCGTGAAGGTTTCTATCGTCCTAATGGATATGCTGCACTGTCGGAGCTTAATGCCTTGAGCGTGGGAGCTTATCAGCCCATTGACATTACCGACAAGCGTGATACGGATCGTGAGGAGAAACGAATTCGCGATGCTGGTTTTGAAGCTGCATACGTTTATACTAATCGCAACTATGTTGGCAACCAGTATGGTCTTGACGAACTTCCACACATTGCCGCTGACTTCCTGTTCCAGAAACTCTTCTCAGGTATCTCACCACGTTTCGAGGCAAACGAAAATGTTGGTGCCACGCCTGAGGATATTAACGGCACCCCCGTTCATTCAAGGAAGTTCCTTTCGTTCGGAATCAAGCGTCTTATCTATCCTGAGACTGAAATCAAGGAGTATGCCTCCTATGTCTATGCCTATGTGGGTGCCATGCAGATGGTTTACGGATGGCCAAAGGGAGCCCAGTTCCCCGTTGAGTTGACACCGGAAAAGGTGAATGTAAGCCCTAACGAGGTTTGTGGCACCGATGACAATCATCCTATGCGTCAGACATTGCACCTCACCGACCGTCTGTTGCGCGTTGACAGCGAATATTTCAGCAAGTATCAGGAACTGGCCAGCAAGGCCAAGTGGCAGGGATTCATCACATTCTGGGACACATTGTCTAAGAACCTCTACTCGCAGATTATCAGCCGTGAGGACTTTACCAAGGACCAGTGGCTTGGCAAGTTCAATCAGGGCGTGATGAGCCAGTACACTAGCTATTTCCGCGGCAATGGCGTAGACAATTTCTTTACTAACTGTCGCAGCGACAAGAGTATGCTTACTGACGAAGTGGTGAACCACATTGGTACATATTTGTTAGAGCAGTGGAAACTGGGTAAGAAGTCGATGATGGAGGTTGTGAAGTTCCTTGATATCCTTATCGATGACTGCCGCAAGCGTTATGACCGTTGTGATGATGACATCACAAACTCAGCCCGGCTGGCACAGAAGTTCAACAAGGATGCAGGCGATCAGGCAAAGGAATTTATGGAGCGTGGTATTCTTTCCGACCTCTTCAATCGCTCAACAAAGATATTTGAACGTTACACCCAATTGAAGGGACGTGCTTTGGCTGCACAGACGCAGAAAGTGGCATGCGAGTTTGCCAAGGAGCTGATGGCCAGTATTATTGACGGCTTGGTATCCATGCGTGCTGAGGCCGACCAGTTCTGCAACCTTCTGATAAAATATATTGAGAGTCAAGATAGTCTGCGTATCAGCACATGTCGCGAGGGCGACGGTGGCTACAAGGCTGACTCTGAGGTGGTAAAGCTTTACAAGCCATCAGATATCAGGGCACTCATCGACATATTTGCCCATGAGGAGGATAAGCAGAAGGACAATATTCAGGAAATGCGCTCAAACATTTTAGAGGGAATTGCCTATACTGACAATTTCAAGGGTTTGAACCTTCGGTACAAGGATGTTGACGACATACAGGATATTGCCAATCCAGTGTGCTGGGTAAAGTCGGAAACACGTATGCGCGAGTATGCCCTTGAGAATCCTAACCAGAAGATTATCAATGTTAACGTGCTTGAGAAACTCCACGAGGAGAACGACTGGGAGCGGATACTGGAGCGCATGTGCAAGGATGCACTGGTGCTGATAGAGAAAGACGGAATGGAAGACGGTGCTGATAAGATTCTCACCTCGATGGCACAAATCGGACTGCCGAAATTTGATGACCAGCGATTCAAGGATGCCGTGGAAGCCAAACTGAAAGGTGTCCTCGCAGGTGAGGGCTACAACGCACAAGTCTACGAAACCACGCACAGCCAGTTGGTCATATTAACTGGCAAATCTTCGTTCCCTGTGCGCTATGTCCGTTCTGTCAAGAAACTCAAGGAGAGCTATGACGAGTTCACAAAGAACAGTATCAGTAACTATAAGATAGTACACACGGAGTCGTTTGCACGCCAGTTGCCGTCTCTCTATAATAAGACGGAAGAAGAACTTCGCAAGGAACTCTACCGTGTACTGCTTGTTGTCTACTGTGTACCAGGAATACTGGCCAAGGAGACCGACAAGGACACCGGTGAGGTTCGCGATGCCGTAGCTTGCAAGCAGAATGCCTCTGGTACCAAGTACTGCTACAATCGTGAGGACCGTCCCGATGACATGGCATCGAGTTTCGTCTTTATGGGTGCTGACATACGCAAGTCGATGGAGCGCCTTACAAAGCGCGAAGGCGACGTGACAATGCTTGTTGACCTCGTTGACAAGCAGCTTGCTGAGAAATATCGCCACAACTCGAAGAAGAAGGAACTCGTCGACGAGATTCGTAAATTCTTGAAGACTACTGTGAGCGAGGCTTTCGATAATAACATGACCGACCGCGAACTGCAGGAGTATGTAAAGGCAGCCGATATGCTGTCAGAAAAGGAATTAAAACAAAAAATATAAAATAAAGAATACTATGGCAAAGAAATCAGAAACAAGGTACGGTTCGTGCCAGAACTCACAGTGCATGAACTATGGTATGAGTATGCCGATTCCTCAGGACGGCAATTGTCCCATGTGCCATCAGGCCATGAAGGCAGAGAGTGACGACCTCGACGGTGGCAATTTGGACAACGGTCTTGATAACGACATGTCGGGCGGCGGAAGCTTCAACGGCGGTGGCGGCGGTGACGACAAAAAGCGCATCAAAATGCTAATTGCCATCATCGTAGGTGTGTTGGCAGTCCTCGGCATTGCCGGTGCTATTGCTTGGACATTGCTGGGCGGCAAGGCCAAACCCGAAGGTGTAACCCTGAATAAGCAGGTAATTGAACTGACCGTTGGTGATACTGAAACACTTCAGGCAACGGTTACACCGGCTGAAGCAGCTGCTGAAGCTATCCTGCAGTGGCAGGTAGACGGAAATGCCGTTTCTGTTAGCGGCGGACAGGTGACAGCCCAAGAAGAAGGTACTGCAACAGTAACTGTTCTGGTAGAAGGTGCAGAAGGTGTTAAGGCATTCTGCGTTGTGAATGTGAAGCCAGCACCAGAACCCGATGTGGATGTGGAAACCCTTACCGCTACTGAGGCTACAGCAGAACTGTTGGTTGACAGCACGAAGCAGTTGGTAGTTACAATGACCCCAGCAAATTCAGACGAGACTATCGAATGGTCGTCTTCTAACGAGAATATTGCAGTAGTTGACGCTGCCTCAGGCATGGTTACTGCCAAAGGCGAGGGTGTTGCTGTTGTGACGGCAAAAACCAGCCGTACTGGCAAGACCGCAGCCATAGCTGTTACTGTTAAGAAGCCAGAACAGAAGAAAGAAGATGGCAAAGACAATAAAGGCGGTAAAGGTGGTGGCACTAATACTGGTGGTGGCATCTCCGTATTAAATGGCAATGGTATTTATTCGGGCGGCATAAGTGGTGGAAAGCCTCATGGGAACGGTGTCATACATATCAGGAGATCATTTAGTATTGGTGACGATTACATTCCCGCTGGCTCTCGTATCGAAGGCGTATTCCGTGAAGGTTGGGTCAATCTGGGAACTCTCTTCACTCCCGACGGCGATGCTGTCGTAATCAAAGATCTGAAAGTAAAGTAGAATGAAGAAAATGATAGCTATACTGACACTGCTGCTGGCGAGTTTTTTACCCATCAGCGCAGTGTCGTTTGCTACCCAAAGGCTGCAAGCCATTGCCAACTGCATGAAGTTGCAGGGCCTTGACACATTGTCAGAAGGACAACACGACTCCCTCTATTGGGTTCGCAAACGCCCTGTAACCCTGCGAGTGAACCATTATGGCGAAGTGGAACACATTGGTCTGTTGTTGTTCTCAAAGGAAATGCGTCAGTGGGGAAAAACTTTCATCTACGATTTCCTGGAACGCGACCTTTTGGAGCGTAATCTTCCGAATATTACAGGAGCTATCAAACACGAATTGCTCTACGAGCCTGTATTTTTCATTAAGGGCAATGCACAAACGCCTCTATCATTTGATGGCAGCGAGGAATATTCTGAAGAACGCATTGACTACAAAAAGTACCGCTCTTCTTGGTCACGTGCAGAGGATCTTGCCTTGCGTATCACGTTCGACATGGACTATCACATGATGAGCGGATGTAATACCATTGAACTGGAGAAAAGATTTATGACACGTCTTCAACGGTTCGAACGGCATGAGCATGACACGGTGGCCAATACGCTGCCTCTGACAGAAGGCCCTGACATCTATGTCGTCGAGGGTGATACATTCCTTATCCATGAGATGAACAACGAACTATTGTTCGAGCACGATGCCGAAGGCTGGCATCTGGCAGATAGCTTGTCATATCCCACAAAGTCGTTGCGCAACATGATGACCAGTCTGGAGTTCCGCGGTGAACCGCAACTCATGCTTACTTTGGATAAGTATGGTTACGAAACCGAGCAGTTAGAGGTTCCTTACAAGAACTGGCTACAGCAGTGTATGGATGAAGGATGTACTCCGTACTTCGGCATCAAGCACAAGACTCAGGATGGTTATGATGGAACCGTGCTTATGGTCAACCGCCATGCAGGCTATCTCCACATGCTAAGTATGGCTATTACTAATGAAGAAATGGCCAAGGGTGGCAACGCCGTTTTAACAGGTAGACTCTATGTGTATATTCCTTTACACAACGTCGATGATATATTTTTCAAAGAAAGATCTTAACAATCAGAAGACAATATGAAGAATTCAATTCAAAAATATCTGCTTATTGCTTTGACGTTGGCAATTGGACTGCCAGCATTGGCACAACAGCAGCAAAATGCGGAGGAGAAAAAAAAAATCAATCAAATCAAGAAAAGCAATCAGTATCTGTATGCTGAGGTAACCACGGAGGACAAGCAGAAGTCTATAGACCTTGCTGACGAAGCCCTTGATGTGGAAATCAACAAGTATGTGGCCAACGAGAAGAAATTCCGAAATGCCACACAATATGTTGCCCGTAATACCAGCAGCAGTTGGGAGCGCATCACTCTAAAGCGTGGAACCAACATGTATCGTGCTTTTGTCTATGTGAAGAAAAGCGATATATTTCCTGCTGACAACGTTCGTTCTGCCAAGAACCCCCAAACTGCCAAGGTAGACAATATCACCTTCAACTCTCCGGGAGGAACTGTGGAAGCCGAACGAGCTACAAAGCCTGCACAACCAGCCAAGGCAGAACCCGCTAAGGCGCAGCCCACTGCTCCTAAAGTTGCCAGCGCAACAACTGCTTCTACCAGTCGATATGACAAAGTCGTAGAAAGATTAAAGGGTCTAACTAAGTCTTCAGATGTAGCGCCTTTGGTTAAGAGGATGAAAACAGAGGGTCTGATAAGCGATTATAACACTTACAAGAATCTGCCAGATCCCAGTGAGTACGTGCTCATAGTCTATAACAAGGAAGGTGCTGTTGAGGCTCTCTTGAGTGACGGTGTAGAGCGTACGAACCTCAAGACGGGTGCCCCCGATAATGTTGGCAACTACAAGGGTCGCGGAGCCTTTGGCGTCAAAGTAAAGAAATAACAAACAAGTATTAACACCTTATTAATATATAACAAAGATGAAAAAATATCTGATAAAAAGTTTGTTTACGCTGCTGGCTTTGTTTCCCGCAGCAATGGCACATGCAGAGGAGGTATCAGTAACAATGCTAACCGATCCCGGGTTTGACAATAGTTCCGGCATCGTGCAGCGCATGGAGTGTAATCTAAGCAGGGTTCTTACCGAGATTAACATGGCTGCTGATCAGGATCGCCGTATTGTTTTCACGACGTTGCCCATGAATGATTTCTCCAAAAAAACGCTCACGCAACTTTGGGCAAACATTCACTTTTTTATAGACGACTCCGAGATTGTTGAACGTTGCTGGGCTCTGAAGAACGGCTTTATGATGCGCCAGATTCCGTTGATTGTCTTTCCCGTTAACGGTAATCCTGACCAAGGAGAATACAGAGAGGCAACCGTTGAGTTCGACAAGAGCGGAACCATCACTGACTTCCGTTTCGTTTTCGACTCGCAGCTTTATGAAAGTATGGAGCGATGCGGCAATGTGGTTGATCTGGAGCGCGAGTTGCAAATCCTTCAGTACTGCGACCGTTTTGCTACCGCCTATTCTACTAAGGATATGAAGTACCTGCAGCAGGTATTCAGCGATGATGCCCTCATCATCACTGGTAAAGTGGTACAGACACGTAAGAGTGAAATGGGAGGCGGATCGCAGAAAGTCATTTACAACAAGCAGAATAAACAGCAGTATTTGGCTAATTTGGCCAAGGCTTTCAAGGCCAATGAGTTTATTTCTGTGAAGTTCACCAAAATTGGTGAAGGTGGCAAGTGTGGCGCTGTGACCCGGTCGGCAGCCGACCCCAACTGCTATGGCGTACGCTTGCATCAGGCATGGCGCTCCAGCACCTATAGTGATGATGGTTATTTGTTCCTGCTATGGGACTTCAATGACCCTGACCGTCCTGTCATCCATGTACGCACCTGGCAACCAGAATATATGGACAAGGGAAAAACCCAGAAATTCCCTGAAGAAGATATCTTCGACCTCAGCGACTTTGACCTTTAACACATTATAATTGTGAATAGTCCTATGAAAAGAAACAACAGTTTTTTCAAGCATTCCGTAGTGCTGATATTCTTACTGCTCTCAGCACTTCAGGCTGGAGCGCAGCGTCTGCAGATTACCCGCTTTGCAGAAGACAATGGTGATCTGACTGCCCGTCAGGAAACCACAGGTAAAAAAGACATCAATGGTGAATTATGCGGACTTATTCGTGTTCAGTTCGTTGGTGGTAATATGACATTCGAGTCAAAGAATATCAAGGAAGTGGAACAATCCACGAGCGAATACCTGGTGTGGATGAACCCGAAGGCAACTAAACTTACTATCAAGGTGCCTGGCTATCTTCCATTGAACATCAACTTCAAGAAAGAGCATGGTCTGAAGGAAGGTATCAAGTCAAAGACCACCTATGTTATGGTTATCGAAGGTCCTCAGGACAAAAACGCTGGTAAAGCCTACCTGACATTCCACTCAAAGAACGGTGAAGGCTGTACCATTCATCTAACGGGTACAGGTGGCTTTGACGAGACGTATACCACCGACAAAAATGGTGATGTTGCGAATTTGTCCCTGCCCTACGGTACTTATAGTTACACCGCGTCAAAAAGCGGTTTCCACACGAATTCGGGTAAGGTTACCCTTAAGGATGTACCTGTTACGGAGCAGATTGACTTGAACTCAGTTACCGGTCGTCTTAACGTTAAGACACAGGGAACTGCCATTCTGTATATTGACGGCCAGAAGCAGGAGAACCACTATGCGACACTGCCCACCGGACAGCATACTATTGAAGTGCGTTTTGGCACTTATAGTAGAACTGAGACCATCAACCTGCCATCCAGTGGTCTTGAGGTCGACATGAACATGCTGGGTTCACTCACCATCACCAGTCCTAAAGGTGCCGACCTGCGAGTCGTGGCTGAGGAAGGTGCTCAGCAGTTGAATAAGAACAACTACACGACTCAAGAGCAAATTTCCAATATGCTGGGTAAATATAAGGTGTCTGTCAGTAAGCGTGGTTTTGAAGATGAAACCAAGGTCTTTGAAGTGACGCCCAAGAAGAATGTTCGCGAGTCATTTAGTCTGCGTCGCCGTGTTGAGCCTTATGGCTTTATCGACTATATTGGAACGCCCAAGGCTCCCATCGGTCTGATGTTTGGCTATGTAAAGCGCTGGGGCTGGTATCTGGCTGCTAAGTTTGCGCCAAAGACGTGGACACTCTCAATGAAAGACGATAAGAACAACAGCGACTATTCCCTCTACAACCTTTACAACAAGAACCTGAAGCACCCCTCAGGCGATGACGTTGACTGGGATCAGTTCGATAAGAAGTTCACCAACCAATGGGATATCACCGGTGGTATTATGGCCCGTATCTTCGAAGGTAGCTACGTCTTCGTCGGAGGTGGTTACGGACGTGGTGAAACGCTCTACCTGTTAGGTGAAGAAGACCAGGCTGGTGCCATGCTGTTCACTGATGAAAAGGATGGAGGTAAGGGGCCCGTTGCCCAGGTTGGTCTCATGATCCGTCTTGGCCAATCCTTCAACTTCCTGGGTGGCTACAACATGCGTTTCACCAGCAACAAGATGAAGGGTGAACCCATGTGGGGTCTCGGTATTTCGTTCTATTTGTAATATGTATAACCCAAATTAGAAAAACCTATGAAGACAAAACATATTCTCTACACCCTCTGTTTCTCATTAACATCGGGATTGTTTATTACTTCATGTGCTTCTGCCGACTCAGAAGAAAGTGACCAGTATCCCCGTAAGGGTAGCACTCCTATAACGGATAAAGATGTTGTTCAGCTCGACGAAAAGGGATTAAACGCTGAGCAGACCATGAGTTTCGGCATCTACGACGAAACCAAGAAACAGGCTTATGTCTATGATGTGGTAGCAAAGACCAGTACCATAGAGGTACCCTCTTATGTCAGCAAAGGCGGAAAGCGCTACTTGGTGATTGGTCTTGGCAAGAATTCATTCGAAGACTGTACCGCTACGACAGTCAACCTGCCTGCAACGATTGAAAAAATCGAGGACTATGCGTTTAAGAATGCCACAAAGGTTGTTACCATCAACCTGAATGCCCCCACGCCTCCTACCCGTGGCTCCGACATTCTGAGTGGTGCTACGAATGCTGTCATCTTGGTTCCCCGGACTATGCTGGAAACCTATAAGAGCAATTGGAGCGCATTGGCCAACCGTCTTTCGTATATCGGCGACAACAGTTGGAACAACAAAGTGAGCAAGAATGCTGCGGGTGATAACGTGAGTTACGTCTACGCCCCGACTTCCTCGTCAACCAAGTATCATTATCAGGACGGAGAACTCACCTATGCTATTTTAGCCACTAATGAATTAGCTGTTTATTCCAGTATTAACAGCGCTTATAAGGATCTTGTAATTCCTGGAGAAATCCGCTATTATTTCACGCAGATGACAATCGAACACGTCTATGACAATGCCTTTAAGAACAGTAAGTATAAGAGTATTACGCTGCCCAGCTCCATCAAGGGAATTGGTAACACCGCTTTCCAAGCTTGTTCTAATCTGGAGAGTATCACCATTCCTGAGGGTGTGACTGCTGTTTCCTATGGTATGTGCTACGAATGCCCCGTGCTGAAGACCGTCAACCTGCCCAGCACACTCACCACTATCGATGAGTTCGCATTCCAGAACTGTCCAAAGCTTGAGACTTCAATCCCAGCTTCAGTAACCACTATTGGTAAGAATGCTTTTGCCAAATGTGTTGCCATCCGTAAGGTGAACATTCCTGAGGGTGTTTCCGTGATTCACGATCAGACATTCATGGGTTGCACAGAGTTGAACACCGTGACGTTGCCCAGTGCTCTTACCAGCATTGAGCAGCAGGCTTTCTCAGGCTGCACCAGTCTGTATAGTATCGATCTCCCTGCTACGCTGACCACCTTAGGTAAGCAGGCTTTTGCCAACTGTAAGGGGCTGGAGACAGTTATCTGTCGTGCCGTAACGCCTCCCAGCATTGGTTCCGACACCTTCAATTTCGCCAGCAATTCCGCTTGTGTCATTTACGTACCGGCTGCTTCGGTAGATGCTTACAAACAAGCACCCAACTGGCGTAATATGGCTAATCGTATTCAGGCAATTTAATAAAGTATAATCAATTTTACTTGCTGTTGCTGGCTATCCCTCATCGGATAGCCAGCCAGCAAGAATTTTTGGGCACAGATGAAAAAAAACACTAACATTTCTATTACTCTTATCTATTGCAATAACCACTAATGCCCAGAAAATACAACGGCTAAAAGTTGGGGGATTTGTCGCGACTACCGACAATGACGCTATGAGAGGTAACTTTGTCCGCAAGGACAATGAAGGACGGAATCTTGCCATAGTTAAAGTCCAATTCCCCTATGACAGCCTCAGTTTCGAAGGAATGATCGATACATGTATAACCCGTACCAGTGAGTATTGGGTCTATATGCACATCGGAGCTAAACACTTGAAAATATCTTATCCGCATCATTATCCTATTGATATAAAATTCAAAAGCTGGAAGATTCCTGCTCTTCAGCAAAAAAGCTGCTATAATCTTTTACTCGAAAAAGCACCCGAAGAAATCAGTAAGTTCTATACTGAAAACGCATCGTTCACACTTGGCACAGGCTTCAATGTGATGTCAATCATGGGGCCTTCCGCAAATATCGGCTTCGACTACCAACACTTCAATGTGGAACTTGGTGGCATATATGGCGTTAACAAGTCGAGCGATGTATATATCTATGACAAGGCTGGTGTGTTGCAAGATGTTTACAGTTACTCGGCTATTCGAGGTTTCTTGCGTGCTGGCTATGAGCTGAAAGTGGCCGACATCGTAAGTATCACGCCACAGGTTGGTGCTGCTCTCACCATTGCCAAAGGCTCACAGCTCTCCGAAATTCCATCATCAGCCAATACCGTGCTTGACGGCGGTAATGCCATCTCTGCCACTATTGGACTCCGCCTGATGATTGCGCCATTTGGTCACACTGCCAGGTTGCAGCTGACCCCCGAATACGACTATGCTGTTTCAAAAGATAAAAACTTCGAGGCACTCTCAGCTTTCGATTCCAAGATCAAGTCATGGGCAGACGGACTGAACGTGAACCTCGGACTATTGTTTTACTTCTAAAAGCACTTGATGACAATGAAAAAACCAATATATATATTGATGGCGTTGAGCATGTTGCTCTTTGTGTCGTGTGCTGATGAAGTAGACACAGAAAACTATTTCCTCTCCGAACGGCGAGGGAGCCGGTCAGACTGAGGGCGGAGATAGCGGTAACCAGAACTCAGGAGAGAATGGAGGTGGCGGTGGCACCGACAACTCGGGAGGCAACATGGACTAGGCCTTAACCTCACACAGAAATCACGGAAATCACAGATTTGAGCGTTTCCCGTTAATCGGGAAAGCGGCGTAAGCCTAAAGGGAAAATTTCCGTGTTTTCTGTGTTTTCTGTGTGACATAAAAAATCAATCAGTGTGAAACTAAAACCATTAAAAGTTATGAAGAACAAGGAAATTTGGAAGTTCGCAATTCAAACAGCGATTAGTATTCTGTCGGCCATCGCAACTGCACTCGGCGTGAGCTCGTGCATGGCGTGAAAAGGTAAAAAAGTAAAAAGGTAAAAAGGTAAAAAAACGGCTCCTGAAGCGCATGTACTTCGGGAGCCCTTATTGTTTCAACACCTCCAATCCCTTTTCTGTCAGCAGATATTTCTGAGGGGGAAGGCATACATATAAAACAGGCGTCAACAACCCAATATTCATCAAATGTTAAAGGAAGACTCTATGATAATAAGGGCAGATGCCTGTAGGCATTTGTCTGAAGACTCTTGCGCCCTTTTCGACAAGGGCATTCCGATGTTTTTTGTTGTTATTAAAGATGTTTATAGGATGAATAATAATTTGCTTGGAATAAAGTCAAAACACGAGGATCCCGACGAAGATTTTGACGCTCTTCTCAAAAAGTTCATTGATAACGGCTTCGAGCGTGACCCGCAGACATGGGGTAATGCCCGTTTCATAGGCAACCTGCTGGAGCGAATCTATATCCTGCATGCCAAGCGCTGCGTCAGAGAGCATCCTGCGGATAAATGTCAGTTGCGTATGCTCACCCCAGAGGATATCTGTCAGATAGAAGTTCCCAAACCACGTCCCTCCATCGGCTTTGCCATCAGCCGGTGAGGGGCGTATTTTTTGAAAGATTTTTTTGGATAACAAATACAAAAGCATTACCTTTGTCGTGTTTTACCAAAAACCTTTAAAAGACTTACGACATTGACAATGATACGCACTGTAATAGTTACCTTATTGATATTCCTGTCTGTCCCTGCAAACATGGCGGCGGACGTTTCGAAACTGCTGTTCTCGCGCATTACTGCAGAGGACGGTCTGTGCGACAATCAGGTGTTGCACGTCATGCAGTTGCCCGATGAACGGATGTTGTTTACGACGCAAGGGAATATCAACATCTATGATGGTGTGAACTTCAGTCATATACACCATGCCGACATCGAGCCGTTCTACCTGAAAGACTACCACGGATTCTACCATGTGTATGTGGATATGAGTCAGACGGTGTGGATCAAGAACAGGCAGTCGCTCATGTGCTTCGACCTGCAGCAGAACTGCTACCTGACTGACATTCCTGGACTTATACAGAAGATGTGGCCAGAAAAGAAGACGATTACAGATGTATTTGTTGACACAGACTACCACCTCTGGCTATTGTCGGGCAGGGAATTATGGAACGACTACTCATGCAAGTCTGTCAAGCTGGACCCTGCATGGGGAGATGTACAGGATGTGGATGTGTACGGGCCATACGGCTATGTGTTCTTCAGTACCGGCAATGTTGTCTGCCTGGACCTGAAGACCTCATCAGTGGTCTATGCCAAGGCTGCCTACTCTTCGCAAGAGGCAGAGAAATACAGTTGGACATCCATGGTGGTGAGGACTGCCGATGGTCATTTCTACCAGATACGCAATGGTCACGAGGGCGTGTTTCTCTGCTTCGACACCAAGAGCAGGACATGGAGCCGGTTGTTCACAGCCCATTTCACGCTCCATACGCTGGCAGTAAAGGATGATGCGAATATCTACTTCACCAGTTCCATGGGGCTGTGGCGATATGATGTGAAGAACAAGACAAGAGAAGAAATAGAGAACCTCACGCTTTATGATGGCAACAAGATGAGTGCCTCGGCCAATACCATCTGCTTCGACCGTCAGGGAGGTGTATGGGTAGGCACGTATCACGACGGACTGCTGTATGCTCATCCCGACAGGTTCCCCTTCCGCAACATAGAATCTCCCTCCATCAGTTTTGACACCGAGGCTACCAGCGTGGTGGACAGTCGCGGCTATACGTGGGAGTGTACTACCGACGGGCTCAGACTGACAAAGAACGGGAAGATGAGTATGGTGTATTCAGAGGATGGTCTGTCGAGCGACTACGTCTGCGCTATTGTAGAAGACAAGGAGCACCGTATGTGGGTGTCGACGGCCAACGGCATTTCATGCATCGAGGTGAAGAAGGACGGAGGTCTGAAGATCAACGCCTACCGTCAGGCTGATGGTGTGCAGCGAGGCGACTACGCCACAGGCAGGGCAAAGCTGCTCGACGACGGCAGCATCGCTATGGAGGGAAAAGACGGCTGCACGGTATTCCATCCCAACGAGGTGATGAAGATGCGAAACGTCCAATTGAATCCGATACTCAGAAGAATGACGATGAAGGATCATGAGATATCGCTTGATTTCTCGGCACTGAACTATGCCTTCCCCCAACATACCTATTATAAATACACGCTTACGCAAGATCATGACTCTACCGTTACGATACTGAGACCTGGCATTGACGGGAGTAGTATTGATGACCATGGCGCCCTGCATCTGACACTGCTGAAACTGAAACCTGGCAAATACCAACTGAAGGTGGAGGCATCGACCGAGGCTGACAGATGGACGGGTAAGGCCAGAGTGGTAAGTTTCGAAATATTACCTCCATGGTGGCAAACCACATGGGCATATCTGGCATATACGCTCCTGACCATCGGCATTGTGGTAGGCGGCATGGCCCTCTACTCTTACAACCAGCGCAAGCGGATGATGCGACAGATGAAGGAAGAAAGGCTGATGGCCCGCATAGAGGGCTTGATGGAGCAATGTGCCCGCTATGAAGATGAGCAACAAAACGTAAAGCCGATGCAGGAGAAAGAGGATAAGGAGGAGAACGAAATGGATGCCCAGGACTCTGAATTCCTGAAAAAAGCCATCGCACTTGTTGAGAAGAACCTTGGCAAGCAATATACGGTAGAACAGCTAAGCAGCGATCTGTGTATGGAGAGAACCGGACTATATAAAAAACTCTCTGCCATTGTGGATAAGTCGCCAAGCCTCTTCATGCGAAGCATACGACTGAGTCATGCGGCCCGTCTGATACGCGAAGGCAACCATTCTTTGACGGAGATTGCCGTGATGACAGGCTTCTCGTCGGCCAGTTACCTGAGTCGCTGTTTTCAAGAGGAATATGGGTGCAAAACCTCTGAATATGCCCGTCAATAGGGCGTTTTTCAACATGATTACCATTTGTTTCAACATGGTTGTTATGCTTTTTCTGCGGATTAGCAGTAACTTTGCAGCCGAGAAAACAATCTTAACCCAAAATGAAAAAAAGTGAAATGAAACGAATGATCTTTGTGGCTTTGATGGCCACCTCCCTGATGCCAACAAAAGCGCAGGACTACACGATTACTAATAATGGTATCGTGACGGAAGTGAAGTTCTACTCACCCGACATCGTGCGAGTAACGAAGTATCAAAAAGCGGATGCCCTGAGCAAGACCGACCCGAAGGTTGTGGTGACGATGACGCCACAGGAGGTGAACCCTACGAAAAAAGAAGGTAGCCAAGTTGACACGCTGCTGACGGACAAGGTGATGGTGACCTGCAACAAACTGACGGGCGTGCTCGGATTCTTCCGTCCAGACGGCACCGTACTCATTAAAGAGCGCACGAAAGCCACGTTCACCAAACGTACGACACACACCATCGACCCCTACAATGTGTCACAGTCGTTCCGCCTCTCAACAGGCGAGGCCATCTACGGACTGGGACAGGTGCAGGACGGCACACTGAACCATCGCAACAAGAGCTACAGCCACATGGTGCAGAACAATATGTCGGTATGGATTCCGTTCATCCACTCTACCCGTGGCTACGGTCTCTACTGGGACCTCTACGGCCCATGCGACTTCAGCGACGACACATCCAACGGTACCACCTTTAAGACCGAGGCAGCACATGCCGTGGATTACTACGTGTTGGTAGGTTCGCAGACTGATGGTGATGATGTGCAGCGACTGGTGCGACAGCTCTCGGGACAGGCCACAATGGTGCCACTGTGGACTTTCGGCTACTTCCAGAGCAAGGAGCGCTATAAGAGTGCTACGGAGACCTTGGGGGTGCTGCAGAAATACCGTTCACAGAAGGTGCCCATCGACTGTGTAGTGCAGGACTGGCAGTACTGGGGCGGCAACAACCAGTGGAACGCTATGGAATTCCTTAATCCGGAGTTCAAGACCACCTATCCGCAGATGATTAACGGCATGCACAATGACGGTGCCCACCTGCTGATTTCTATTTGGGCAAACTTTGGACGCGACACCAAACAGTTTGCACACTTCAAGGAGAAGAACCAACTGATGAAAATGGGCAACGACATCATGTCGTCCACATGGCCCAACAACGAGGGCGTGGGCATCTACTGCCCTTATCAGCAGTCAGCTCGCAAGTACTATTGGCAGTGTCTCTACGAAGGACTGGTAAACAAAGGTGTAGATGCTTACTGGGTGGATTCATCAGAACCCGATCACTACCAAAGTGGTGAGGACTGGGAGAAGACCAGCGACTTCATCGTGTTGAACAAAGATGATGAGGACAATGCCACCCTGAACCCGTATTCGCTCGAAACGACCCATACATGGCGTGCGATGCGAAATGTGTTCCCACTGATGCATGCCAGCGGTGTGTATGACGGTCACCGTGGACAGAAAGCTCCTGAGACCGAGGCCCGTCGTGTGATGATTATGACTCGTTCGGGTTTCATCGGTATGCAGCGCTATGGTGCAGGCACATGGAGTGGTGACATCACCGCTTCGTGGGAGACATTCGGGAATCAGATTCCTGCTGCCCTGAACTATTCAGCCTGTGGTATTCCAAGTTGGAACAGTGACATCGGCGGTTTCTTCAATGGTTCTTTCCGTGGCCCAGGACAGGATATCTACAATGAGCTCTACTGCCGATGGATTCAGTTCGGCACATTCTGCACCATCATGCGCAGTCACGGTTCGAGCACCGACCGCGCCATCTACCAGTTTGGCAAGGAGGGCGAGAGCTACTATGACATCATCAATCGCTATATCAACCTGCGCTATGCCCTGCTACCTTATATCTACAGCACAGACCGACGTGTTTACAACGAAGGTTATTCGTTCATGCGGGCAATGGGTATCGCCTACCCTGCAGATGCTGCCACCCACAACCTGAAGGACCAGTTTATGTTTGGAAGCAATCTGCTGGTGGCTCCCGTGGTGAAGTCGCAGGCTACACAGCGCAGCGTCTATCTGCCGAAGGGCGAGGGCTGGACGGATATTTGGAACGGACAGCAATACGACGGCGGACAGACCGTGAAGCGCGACGTCAACCTGGCGCTGCTGCCCCTCTATGTACGTCAGGGCACCATCATGCCATGGGGACCGAAGGTACAGTATAGCGAACAGAGCAACTGGGACAACCTGGAGATACGCATCTACCCTGGTGCTGACGGCACATTCACCCTCTACGAGGACGAGCGCGACAACTATAACTACGAACAGGGACGCTTTACGGAGATTCCTTTCTCATGGAACGATGAGACACAGACTCTCACCATCGGTGCGCGCAATGGTGCCTTCGACGGTATGCTGCAGAATCGCACCTTCCGCATCGTGTTGGTCGATGCCGAGAAGCGCATGGGTCTGGGCATACAACAGTCGCAGCGCTTCAGTAAGGAAGTGAGATATACGGGAACAGAAATCAGCGTGAAGATTGACAACGAGAATCCTACAACCGAGGAGGTGACCGCCATTCAGAGTATCCAGGCCACACCCGCCACTGTCAACCTCTATTTGGGCCAGAGCCAGACCTTTGCCATCAAGGCAAAGCTGGCCGACGGCACATCACTGTTTGTCACCCTCGATGCTGTTTGTGAGAGTAGCGACCCAGAGGTGGCAACCGTGCGCGACGGCATTATCTATGCAGGTCAGAAAGAAGGTCACGCCGATATCAACGTGACCTATACCGACGGGCTTGGCACCAGTCATCAGACCACCATCGGCGTGGATGCCTCCGTCCCCACGAATCTCTACAACTGGAAAGCCTATGACTGGTACAAGAACCGTGTGGCCGACCGTCTCGGCGCCTCTGACATCACCTATAGCAGCAAGGACAACACCATCACGATAACCAAGACCGGAGCGCAGAATATCGCCCTGAAGTATTCGGAGAAGAAATTTATGGAGCCGGGCATGAAATACCTCGTCGTGGTGGCTACTGATATATCGAAAAACAAAAATGACTCGCAACTCTGGTACATCAACGGCAACTGGGTGAACATCGTCAATCCTGCTGATGTGCGCACCTTGAAGGACGGTCGCATCATGATTGCCTGGAGCATCGACGAGAACACTGGATACCAGCTGACGGGAGAGACCATCTTCGGCATGACCTCCACCAATGCGCAGGGACGCTCCGTCATCAGCTACGTGGGCTTTACGTCCGACCTGAAGAAGCTCCAACAGGAATTGAACGTTGCCGTAGGCATTACACCTGTTACCACCATTCAGCACAAGAATCTAACGAACTATAACATCAATGGCACCCGACGTAACCAGATGACGTCGGGTGTCAACATCATCAGCAACGGCAGTAAGACTGTGAAACTGCTTAAGAAATAGCCCTGTTTTAACGAAAAAATGCCAAAGTCTTTGTAGTTTAGGGAAAAACGAGTACCTTTGCACCCAAATTTTAGAGAAGGCAATGGCAAACAACTTAAGATTTCAGGTAGTAGAAGAGGCGTTCAAGAAGCACGCCCTCGATGTGAAGGCGCCCTCAGAGCGCCCTTCTGAGTATTTTGGCAAGTATGTATTCAATCGTCAGAAGATGTATAAATACCTGCCAAAGGACATCT
>Ga0310691_10002678_pt1 | contig 22857 bp, 29 predicted proteins | sample 176DNAGHGlowgp2_FD_203887 | JGI IMG/M metagenome (GOLD analysis project Ga0310691, IMG submission 203887) | Sheep rumen microbial communities from Palmerston North, Manawatu-Wanganui, New Zealand - 1766 DNA GHGlow gp2 (v2) (version 2) | ecosystem: Host-associated > Mammals > Digestive system >...
ACTCGGTTCATGCCGAAGTTGCATGTCCACACTACGCCGGAATCCACGAACCAAGCCTCCTCTTCAACCTCGGTAGGATTGTCGTAGAACATGTTGATGAAACTATCCTTGGTCGTTCTCTGGTCATCCCATCCGTACTGGGATTCCTTACGCTTGCCTACGGACACGCACGGTCGGTCGTTATTCAATAGAACATCTGCATGAGCCTTTATCAGGTCCGGTTCCGGCATGCAGTCGCCGTCAATGAACACGACTGCATCTATCTCCGGATGCTTCTCTATGTACTTGACAGCCTCATTACGGACATGGCCGGTCAAGAACCATTCTTCGCCGGCGGTCATCTGGGGACGGCCTATATAGTCCGGCTGGCTTGTTACGGGATAGTACTCGATAAGCGGATCGTCGCCGATTATCTTCATGGCCTCCACACGTTCCTTGCCGGTAGGCCGGTCGGCCATGTAGAGGACATGGCAAGGCATGACGGTCTGCTTCCGGACCGCCTCCATCTGCTCGGCGAGGTACTGGATCTGGTTCCTAGACGGAATGGCCAGCAGTACGTTCATCGAGAACCTCATTAATCTGGATATCTGCAATAGGGCAGTCGTCGTCGGCTGTCGCCGGTTCCTTGTGGAACGACAGGTCATTCAGATTACGCGGTATGTCCAACAGTGTGCACATCATAATACTGAAATATACGTAATTCCACCGGATTTGGCAACTAGCGCTTGCGCTTCTCTTCCTCTGTATCGGCCACAGCCGTGTTCATGAGGATCGAGAAAAGCTGGTCGTCTATGGAGAACTTGTCCTTGTTCTGGGTGACGGAGTCTATGATGTTCCCGCCCTTGTTGCGCTTTCCGGCGGCCTTCCAGTCCTCGTACATCTCTACGAGGGAGTAGAGGGTCATGCCGTCTATGCCGTTAGAGAAATGCTCCGGATGGTGGTCGTTGTTCGCGTAATGGTGCTGAAGGGTGGAAGACAGTTCCTTCAGTGACTGCTTGTATTCCGCTGAGTTGTATGTCATGTCCTTCAGTTTCAGCGTAGCGCGGTCAAAACCGTCCTTTTCTGGAGGCGTAAGCTTGGAAAGGTCGTGCGCGGCGGCACGGTACGACATCTTGCTGCAAAAATCCTGTATGTTCCTAGCGACTTGCTGTCGGTGTTCCTCGGTCGCCTCTGTAGAGTCGATCACGCCGTCCTCGGTGGGTTGTTGCTGACACATAATGTTTATTTCATATCTGCCGAAGCACAGTACGGTTATCACGCCGTGCGGTATGGCGAGCCACTTACCGTCGCGGTCTAGCGCGTTCACGCAATCTCCGTCGTTACGGATGTAGATGTAGTCAGAGTACCAGAAGTTGAAGTACTCCTCTTGTCCGGAGAAGTCCAGCTTCTCTACAACTTGGTTGAAGTTGACGAACTCGGAATCGTAATTAAACAGCTTGACCTGGTATTCGCGAATCCAATTGGTCAGTTCATCCGGACTGAGGCCAGAAGGCAATCTAGAGAATGCCTCAGCGAACTTCCAGCCCTTGCTTCCTTCACTGTAGTACATGTCGCCGTTGAAGTCCGACGACACGTAGATAGTTCCGTCCGGTTCGATATATACAAGTCTTCCGTGCGTCATAGAATCTCCTAGAAATACCAGACGGCACGCATCTCTATATTGCCGTCCGCGTTCTCGTGTGGGTGCTCGCTCCGGTAGTCGTCGTACTCGGTAGCGAACTCTTGAGTAAAATAGCGTAGCATAGTATACGAAATTGGATGGTACTGACTGTAGACCCAGCTTGTTGCAAAGCCGTATCCGCTGTCGAGATATTCCAGAAGTTCATCCCGGAGACTTCCGGTAGACCATACTCGAATATAGTTCTCAATATCGCATCCGGACATACTGTCAGACAGTACTACCGGATTGCTGAACAGCCACCGGATCGCGTCCTTGCTGAGTATAACTATGTCGTTGTGGTCGTGATGGATGCGGTCCCAATCACGGGTATGATTGACGTCGTTGATGTACTTGGCGTACACCGTGTCAAACGTGATTAGGTCAGCCTGGTACGGACACTTGTACCACCATGCGTCGGCGAACAGCTCTCCGTCCTTGAACTTCTGGAACGACTCCTTGTCGGCAACCACTATGCAGTGCGCCGAGCTGGAGTTCGTCTCAAATACACGAGGTCGTATCGTACGCATAAATCTTCTTGCACTTTAAATTTGATTGTCAATGTCCACGAATTCAGCGTCGACTCCGATTCTTTTGATGTAATCGGCGACGTTCTGCACGCCGAACACCTCGGAACGGTGATGCCCAGCTGCGATTACCGCAATGCCATATTCTTCTGCAAGAATTGGCGTAGATTCGCGGACTTCTCCGGTGACGAGCATGGTATAGCCACGATCGATGACCGCGTCTAATTCCGAAGCCGCGCTACCGGTACACACGGCAACGTCGTACGTCAGCCCAGGTTCGAAGTTGAACGCCTGGTATCCCTTTGGGAACACGCTGTCCAGCAGCTCCTTCGTAATAGTGCCTGGGCCGCCATATCCGATGTTATCATACATGAAACGCTCCGGTTTCTTCCAAAGGCGAATACTATCATAATGCGATTCGGCACGATCGACCGTCGGTTCTAGATTTAGAAGTTTGAATACGGTAGCGTTATTTCCGAGGGAATCATGTGCGTCAAGTGGCAAGTGGTACCCGAACAGCGATATTCCTTTCTGGATAAGCATGCGGACATAGTTACCGTGCTGCGAGTTGTCGATGCACTTGTTCTTGTCGGAGTTCCAGAAACCGTTCGGATGGTGCACGAAGATGACGTCGGCACCACGGTTTTCGGCTTCCTCGATCAGTTCCTTGCGGAGGCTGACGCCGGTAACGACCTTATGCACCTCGCGCATCTTGTTGCCGAGCGCATCGACGATCAGACCGTTAGGGCAGAAGTCGTGGAAGTATTGAGGACGGAGCGTATTGTTTAGATTTGTTTCGAGCGTTAAAAGGTTCATTGTTGTCCTGTTCCGGTGAGAGTTCACAGTTGAATCGTTGATAATTGCTTCAACAAAGCGTCTTTGGATTTCGTCATGATGCGGGCGGCATCCAACTGAGCAACAACTCTTGGATTGTCGTACAATGGTATCACAAAATCCTTGTCTTTATCATTGCTAACGTTCATGAACGCCGATGATTTATGCTTGCTCATGTATATCACGCAATTTATTTCGCAATGGATAGCTTCGTCGCGTACATCTATCACACGCATGACATGGACCAGACGACGCCCGTTCGGCTCGCTGTGATATAATCCTCGCAAGGACACCCACTCGCCGTCGTATTTCTTGGAATACTTTGCAACGACGGAGCGTTTCTTCAATTTGGCCTTCCGATTCTCGATTTCTTGGGCCACTTCGTAATTAAGGTTGCCAAGTTCGGAATCGGTCAAGTCATGGATAGTCTTGACTGGTTGACCGTCTTTGGATTCCTTTGACATAAGTTATCCTCAGTCGTGCCCGTAGTAGCCGAACACGACGATGTTCACGTCACCGAACGTCTTGCGTTTCTCGTACGTCTCGTAGTACTCGTTGTCAAAGAATTCGTCGCAAGTCTGGTAGGAATTATCGGAAAGCCAGTCCTTGATATACTTGGCTTCCTCGTCGGCCTTGTCATCGTCCCAGTCGGACAGATGACTGATTACCTTCTGGAACTGGTCAAACTTGATCGGTTCCTTCTCGTTATCCTTGCACCAATCGACATAGTCTTCGTCGGCAAGCAACTTCTTGAACACGTCAATAGTAGGTTCCAGGTCGTCGTCCCATCCATTGAACATGTACTCACCGTCCTCGAACGCCTTGTACTTGTCCTCTGTCGTGATGACGATGCAGTGAACGGATGACGAGTTGGTCTCAAATACTCCGGGTCTGATTGTCTTCATAATTCCCTCAGTGGTTGTCGTTGTCTGTAATTACATAGGAATCGCCGCCGAACACGAAGTTGTATAGCGCCTCGCAGTCGCCAGCAACCATATCTGCCACGGCACGGGAGTCAACATTGTCGTGCGGGTTTGACTGGTGGTCTATATAGCCTTCTGTGTATTCAGTACCAAAGTGGCCGTCCTTAGACCAGTATATGTGGTCCTTGCCATATTCGTCTTCGCACCAATCGACTGTGACGCCGTGACGGGCGAAACATTCGCTGATCTCTTGCATCCGTTCCTTCAGTGTCGCCTCGTCGGGACAGATGTATGCGTAGGCTACCATGGCGTAGTCGAGCAACTGTTCAGGCGTATCGTATCTGACGTCTACGTCCCAGCCGTACTCGCCGGTGCCACGGCACTCTATGGTAATGTCCGGCATGTCGTTGCCGGTATTCGTGCCAATAGTGACAGTATGGCACGAGGACGAGTTCGTCTCGAATACGCAGTTTCTGATAGTCTTCATTTATTCACCTCTGTAGATTGACAGTGCAACAACCGTGGTACCGTTGATTTCCTTGCTGGTATCCTCGTAGTCGCAGTACCCGCGGAAAAAGTAATGACCGTACTGTACAATGTCCTCAAAGCACTCGCGCAACTTTGACGGAATTGGATCCTCACAGTTCCAGTCGGCCACATCCTCCGGCATGTTATCGGAGTCTACGATCCACTTGCCAAATTCCTCGCATGTGGGAATGCGGTCGCGGATTGACTCGTCAACGCATTTTTGCTTGATTGCCGTCTCGATATCCGTGCAGAACTGCGCATATACATCTTCTACCGTAGCCAACTTGGTGCTCCACGAGTTTACTGCAAGTTCATGTTTCATGAACTTTTCCAGTTCTTCCTCGGTCAGGATAGTGACGCAGTGCGTGGAACTGGAATTGGTCTCAAATACTCCCGGTCTAATAGTCTTCATAATAAAATACGCAAGGAAACTCACCCATCTTTAGTGAGTGAGAGGAATTGCGCCTCCTATGATGTAGTTATTGTAGTTGATGCTAGTCAGTTTCTTATAACTGACAGAGTTGGTTAAAACTTTCCCGTTGATATCTACAAGGGAAAAATAGCCTGATGTCCTACGGCCATTGACATAGCATAATTGTCCATTGTATAGTACGGTATCCATAAGGCGGAATCCGAACACTTCTTTAGGAGCCTGGTTGTTCTTACGTATGCCTCCAGCCAAGATAGATGCTTTGTGTAGCTGTCGGTTATGGTGTCTCAAAGGCTTAATGATATAGGTTGTGCCATTTGACGTTGCCAACGGATTACCGCTTATGCATCGGGCGTCTATGGTATGCCTCTTGGGTAAGCGATTCGACATACGGATATATTTAGTGACGTAGCCAAATGTGAATGACACCATATCTCTACCGTACGTGGTCTGTAACTGGATACATAAGCTCATTCCTATTATGTTCATGCACGCTGCGTCACGGTATGCCGAACCACGAGTGATATTTCTAGGCAGAACAATTTCACCACGGTGGTACTTTTCGTGGCACGTGCGGCATAGTGTAACCAAGTTGTTCGGTGCATTTCCGCCGGTCTTCCGAGACTCAATATGGTGTACGTTAAGAACCATATCGTGGGATTTTCCCTTGCAACAGCGACATTTATGTCCATCCCTGAACAGGACAAACTCCCTCACGTTGTAGAAGCCGAGTTGGTCACCGTTCTGATAGGCAGCCCCTTGTGGAATCGGCATTCCCTGCTCTTGTGCTTTCAACTTTTGTATATCAAACTTACCGATTTCAACAGTGATATGCTTTACCGGAAGAATGTGGCAGATTCTATCTATCCAATAGTGATGGGATTGCCGTTTCTGTCTGATGGACGGGGCCATCCACTGGCTTGTTTTCTTCCTATTAAGAAACCGGGGCTTGCGGTAGCGAGTCTTGCGATTTCGTCTTGACCGGCGGAACTCGCGTCTGGTAGCCAGCTTCTTTACGATGTCATCCCGTAATTCCAGTTGAGCTTCAAACAATACTTTCTTCTTTGTGGTAGCAGACAGGCCTGCGTGCTTACTGCCTGCATCTACACCTAGTGATACCTCCTGCGTCCGGTCGGGACACTTGTAGGTTAGCTTGATTGTGAACGGGTGGTAATTTACGATAACGGCCTTACGTTCTTTCAACAGATGGCGAATCCTGCCCAGCCTTTCGGTCGGCATCAGAGGTTCACCATATCTATTCAAAACATATACCATCTATCGTTTCCTTTTGTCTTAACCTAACTTAATAGGTAATGCAGGGATTACTCCCTGTGGGTGTCCATCGGCAATGTTGGAAGAACTTACTAGGCATGCCACACCGTCCCTACCCATCAGGACTTTTAATGACATACGGCAGAGCGGGGAACTTGGACAAACATTCCGGGGTGCCATGATTCTTCCAACGTAGTTCAAGGTATCTCTCCTATCTCTTAGCCTAATCAACTATGGGTTCAAGGGGTTTCCTCAAACCCACCGGTCTTTAGCCGGTGGGTAGTTGATAGTTAAGTCCTGTAAAAATCTAGGGTGAATCTCTTTGTGAGCAAGTCATTGATACCGTACGTCTCTTCGCCGCGGTAGAATTCTTCGAACGAAAGTTCGCTGAATTCACCAAACATGAGGTTGTGGTTGACGTCGAATGGGTATTTCGTGCGGATGCACTTGGCAACCTTGTCTGGGAACCGTCTCTCGAAATCGGCAAACTCGTTCTCAGTAAACTGGTCCCACACGCCGTCAATGACGGCCTCTATACTGTCGTCTCCGTCCGGCGCCTTGATGACATTGTCCATCCCAGTGCCGTCGTAGCGATACTTATTGCCGTTAACGTCGGTAAAGTAGTAGAAGATGCCCTTCGGAGGCTCGAGGCCGAGCGACTTGTATGCTTCCTGGACATACCACAGCAACGACTCAAACGACTTCGTGCGCACCAGCTTCTTGTTTTCCGCAGACGCATCCCACGGGGTAAGGCAGAACGCCATGGCGCACAGGTAGTCGAGGATGTCCCTTACGTCGTCGGTGGTCGTTCCTGGCTGACCACACTCCCACTTGATCTTGGCCTCGATCTCCAAGATGCCGTCGGGACTGAGCGACGGCATCTCGTCGGCGGTGCGCAGCTCGTCACTCACTGTTATGCAGTGCTCCGAACTGGAATTGGTCTCGAATACACATGGTCTGATGGTTTTCATAGCTCACCATCCTTGTATAGTAAGTTTCAGCAGTTCGGAGATGTTCTCCTTGCCGGTAAAGTCGTAACGCTTGTCCAGAGCGGCGGTACTCATGCGAGCCACCTTCATGTTGGGCACGTCAATGTACATCGTACAGCAAGTTATGTTGCCGTCATTGTCGGTCACGTCGGTGTCGCTACCCTGGAACAGAGTTGCGAAGTCCTTGTCGGAAATGCCAAGCACCGTCTTCGGGTCGATCTGCTCCAATCCGAGGCAATCAAACGATATGCACTTGCACTCCTTCTTCATCTGAGGAAGGTATGCGGTCAGCCACTGGATATTGGCCTTTATCTCGTCAGCATGCCCCTCGAGAAGCGTGTGACCACGGCGCAAGTCCTTGTAACCCAGTACGAGAACCTTGCGACCCTTCACGAACGGAATGTCCTTCTCGGAGAAGATGCCGGCGATGACGTGGATGACTACGTTGTTACCCAGTTCGTCGATAATCTTCATGTCGTCAGTATTGGAAGAGTCCGTGAGCGACACGCCTATGCCGTGGACGAGTCCGTCAGCGACAAGGCGCATCAGCTTGTTGCGGTATCTCTGCAAGTGGCGCTGGTTCACCGTGAGGTTAGCAATTACCTTCTGTTCCTTCAGTATCTTCAGCATCCACGACAGGTCCGGATGTGCCAAGGCATTTCCGCCGCCTACCGCGCACTCAGTACCTGCATGCAGTGAACGGAACACCGGCTCCATGCCAACCAGGTCGCCGTGGGCGCCCTTGATGGAGGAATTCTCGTGGCAATATGCACATATGCCACCGTCAGGACGTCCGGGTACCGGGTCGCAGTAGTCGGTGATCTTGATGTCAAAGTTCTCCGGGAACTCGTAGGTAAAGTGGTCCTGGTCGTCATCAACCCACTTCTTCGTGCCCTTGTCAAAGTCCTCCCAGTGACCGGTGGACTTGACCTTGGTTCCGTCGTCGTAAATAGTGACGAGATGGTTTCCGTTGATGTAGTGACCCAGAATCTTGTGCTTGATAGGTTGCGTCTTCATACCAAAAATATAGCAATATGGTATAGAAATGGCAATGCTAGTCGTGCTCGATCATCTCTATAGACTTGTATTCCGGATGCTTCTCCAGCCACTCGTCAAGGATCTTGTTGTACTGGGCCGGAATGTCCGATAGTAAGCACTTGCCGTCCACGAGACGCTTTCGCCAGTAGTTCCACGCTGTGAACCACACGCCGTACTTCTCCTTGAACTCGGCCTTGTACTTGATGACGTACTGCTGGCACTGCTCGCGGTGGGTCTCGAAGTACTTTCTGCACTGCTTCGCGTTGTTGAGGCGACCCTTCTCGGTCTGTCTGTACCGCTTGTTCGCCTCTTGACTTCGTTTGCGCTTCTCGGCCTTGATGATCTCCTGGCTGTCGGTTGCGACGACCATCGGAACCTTGCCAGCTTGCACGTCTAGTAAGTGCTCAAGTCTGGCTTGCATCTTTTCTCTCGCTAACTGATATATCGACTTTTCCATCGAGGTCTCCTTGGTTATGGTAAATACATACGGCATCGTCGGTATGGCGTATCTCGACCGTATACGAGTGGTAGCCACCCGACGTCTTCATTTCCGACGTGCACTGAAGCTTGTTCGTGTAATAAATAAGGCCAGACGCCGTCTGGTGGGACTCGTATTCCCACGGAACCTCGTACATGGTCCCGTTAAAGTATAGGTGAGTTATGTCCGGTGTTTTCCATAGGTGGGCAAGGCACGCCTCACCGTCCAGCTTGATACTATCTTCATCTGCGAGTCTATGCGCATGACGGAAGTATCTAGGGTCGTTGATATCCACTTCCAGGTCTAGACGTTCCAGTTCCACGGTGACGTCCATCTGCTTCTTCTGCTTGTCAAAGGTATGGTACTCGCCACATGTCTTGAAGTCCAACCGGTTGATCGCCCAGTAGTCGATGCTGATTGCCTCGGTGTTCCTGAACACCAACTGGATCTCGTGGCTGTTGATCTCGTAGTGACTCAGCATAGTACTCAATTCACTCATTGACATATTCCATCGTGTACGACTTGACGTTGCAGTGCGTGAGGTATGTATTGGCGATATTTAGGTGTACGCAGTCAGACATTCTGTTGCGGTCAAACTCGTGCCGCTTCACCTTGTAGATAAATACGTGGCTGTCCTTGTCAATCACAGTCACCTTGACCGGATCGTTCCAGTATGATCCGGTAGCGGCAATCAGGACGATGCAGAGCGCCTCGACAAATCCAAAGAAGGCAATCGTGTACTTCTCGTCACTCCAGTCGCAGAAATGGTTGTACAGTGCAATGCCGAGAATGATTGCACATAGTATTGCTCCGAGTACGGAGAGTAGCATGACTAGCATCATAATGTGGTTTCCTTGTTGGTTATGGGTGCTACACTGCACCACTCGTTCTGTGGTATGAAGGTCTCGCACTCGACGACCTTGATTTCGTATACGTAGACGTAGCTGTACCGTGCGCCATGCGGGTCAAACAGCGCGTTGGCTCGCTGGTAGGCGGCTTCCTTGTCGTTGAAGCGCTCGCGGATGACCTCGTGGTTACTACAGTCGTACGCGCTTACCTTGTATTGCCTAGCGCATCCACACACGGTCTATACCTATATCCTTTTCGGTTACTTTGCTGTGCCCCATAACGAGGAACTGCACGTCGCCGACGAAGTTCAGCCAGCAACGGCGGAACATAGAGTTTGTGCAACTGTAAGAACGTGCTAAAAACCTATTGTCAATTGCGTCTTGGATGATGTTCACGTAGGACATAATCAAGCTAACTACCACAATCAGCAGCACTGCTATAAGTGTACTGAATGCGACACTGGAGAGTATTCCGGATACGCCATCAATGTGCCACGGAGTATTGTACCAGTTGAACTGCGTCATGGCATCCTCGCATGTATTCAAGTATCTCTCTACCCGGTCCGGTGCAGTCACCGATGCGATTGTCAGAGGGCTTCCCTCAAACATGACTGTATGTTCAGTACACGTGTATTCTACTTGCAGTGCGTCATATATCTGTGACACGCAGTTGTACGATCCGAACAAGACTAGACCGGCAATCAGCAGCATGACAGTCCAGATGACCCGTTCTGGCCAAGTACACTTGAAATAGTTCTTTATGAAATCACTCATCTGAGGCTCCAGTCAGGTCTTTTAGGAACTGCTTCTTAAATATGTCCTTGGACTCCACATTGACAGTGTCGCGTTCCAGCCATCCGTCGTCGGTTTCCTTGTACAACACGCGGACATTCTTGTCCATGCTGAAACGGATATAGCCGAACGGCTTGGTTTTGACATTCTTCATTGCTTCCAGCGTGTCCTCGTCGTCGGTACGGACGCCCTTCGCCAGAGCCTTCTTGGCACAGTCCTCGCAGAGGTTCGTAATCCATCCGCCGGTCGTCCAGATGACCCGGCGACCTTCCTCGTCGCGAGGTTCCGCGCCGCAGTCGGAACATATCCAGCTGGACAAGGAACAAGCCTTCTCGTTCAGCGAGTCTTCGCCGGTTTCAACTGACGTGTATATTCGTAACTCGCCGAATTTCTCCTTCACATCGACGAACTGGAACTTCTTCTGCTTCTCTTCGTCCCAAGAGTCGTACATCTTGAACAGCCTCGGCAAGTACCGGTTCTTCCACAAGTCTTCCCATCCGTGGCCGTCCCATATCTTGTAGAAGTTGTGGGCGATGTTTTCCGCGTCCGTCTCGTAAGCCGGGCCGATGCCGTATTCCTTTCTGTGTTTCAAGAACGGGTATCTGGATAGTAAGTCCAGCATCTCTTCGTCGCCGATAGGGTATTTTGGTGTGAATGCGTCCATTATCTGCGTTTCCTTCTGGTAGCTCGGTTCTGCTTGAACGGATTGAGTGAATACGGCATAGGAACGACACGACAATCAGGGGGAACCATCTTTACCCTAGCCGGCATGATAAGCGGCAATGCGTACTGGACCGGATTGAACTCAGTCATTCGTAACCTCGAATAGCCAGTTTGGCTTGTTCAACGACAGGTACATCGTGCCGGATGCCGGCGTCGCCTTGATGTTTCGCTCACGGCACATCAGCATCATGATATAGAAAAAGTCGGAATCCGGAATCTTCGCACGGCGCTCGGAGCAGAACTCGTCTACGTTGGACTGCCACCAGTTGCGGTTGATCACCACGTGTGAAGGGACGACTGCCACGGTCCAGTTCGCGTGCAGGGGTTTCTTTGCGTCGAACTGGTCGAAGAACTGATCGTGATCGCCGGCGGTAATGTCCGGTATGAACGTCTGGCCGAACACGACCTTCTGCAGAAAGTCGCGGACGGTCTTGATACGCTCCTGGGTATACTTGATGCGCTCTTCCTCGGTGGGAGGCTTCTCGTTCTTCTTCGGTGGTGGCATGTAGAAGTAGTCGGATACCATATGGTATGAAATATAGCAAAGACCTTTTTGGTTGGCAAACTGATAAACTAGTGGCAATCAGACAAGGTAGATCCATGACGGATTTCGGCAATTACCTGGCATCGTTGCCAAGTTCCCCTCTGGTAGAGGCCGTCTCGGCCATCTACGAGGGACTGTCTTCCGACCACCGAGTGACCTACTGCCACAACTACTACGAGGAAGGTGTCCCGGAACTCTGCCATGCCGTGAAGGAAGGCGACCATGACGCCATCGACCAGATGGCCAAGGAGATGGCTCGCTACGTTTCCCCCGATACCACACTGGTACCGGTGCCATCCAGGAACGGAACAGCCACCACGACTATGGAGCTTGCCAGCAAGATAGGCTGGTACTCTGGATGCGACGTAGCCGACATCCTCCGTGGCAGTCAGCGCCGGTCGCTGTACGACATGAAGAAAGAAGGGATGTCGGTATCAGCGGAAATGCTCGGCCTATACCTTGACGGCGACATCCCGGTAAAGCCGTTGCTGGTCGACAACGTGGTCGCCACCGGCACTACGGCGTCGGCTGCACTGCACGTCATTCCTAACGCACGCGTTCTAGCATACGCCCTAGATTTGCCGATGTACGAGCCGGCAAACCGATAAACTGTGTAGCAAATAGAAAATTGGATAATTCCATGGACTACAAGAAGCAATTTACCGCTTTCATCGAGAGCATCTGCAACCAGTACGGTAAGCCGGAGGCCATCCAGCCCCTCGTCGAAGGGTTCAATTCTCTCCTTGAGATGGAGATGACCGTACCTGCCGATAAGATCGACGACTACACGTTCAGTTTCGAGACTGATGCCGAACCGAATTTCAACGAGATGGCTGTCAAGGAAATGTACGACAATTTCGACCGTGACCTTGCCAACGCCAAGGGCATGGACTTCGCCTTCCAGATGGCACGTGCCGCCGCTATTGCCTCCGGTTTCAGCGAAGATGAACTGCCGGCGGACGACAGCGAATACATCGCCGCATATGGTTCCAGCATTGCTGACGACGAACAGCCGTGGACGCAAGCAGACTTCAACTGCGTGACCAAGAAGGACAATGCGCTTCAAGAATCCCACTTTGACCGTACCACAGGCAACAACTGGTTCGGAAAGACGCTCCGCGACCAGCACAACTACGACCGTCTCCGTGGTTGGGGCAGAAAGGGCGAGGATACCGATACCAAGACCATGAGCAAGACCGATTCAAGATATGGTTATATCAGCGACGGTGTCAAGGGTATGGGTCTTTCCGGTAAGTTCGGCAACGCATGGGCATTGAACGGTGACGGCTTCAACGATACCGATGTCAATAGCGATATTTCCAAGAACGCCAGACGCCAGATGAAGCGCAAGGAGAACGTGTTCTGGAATAAGGATATCCAGAGCCAGCTTGACGACATGATGACTACAGATGCTGACGAACTTCCAAATACCTATGTTCCGGCTGACCAGGAGGACTGGGAGGCCGCTCAGGCTCATTCCGAGCCGACAGGCCTCGTTGATGTCGCCGAGATCAAGCAGGACAAGAAGAAGGCATCCGACCTGGCACGTGCTCTCAACTATATGGTACGATACATGCAGACCGGCGAACGCGGCGTGTCCGAATACGGACAGACCGTAAGCTCTGCATCCCACCCGACCATGCAGCTTGACGACGGATTTGACTTCCTTTCGGAATCCAAGACGCTGCTTGACAAGTGGCTGAAGGCCCAGTCGGTGATTGAGGAGACGCTGGACACTAACGCGTCCCAGTCCGTGCTCGAGAAGCTGAAGGCGTTGATTCTCCAGTTCATCCGGTTCTTCCAGAACCAGCTCGACTCGCTGAAGACAGCGGCTACGACAGTCTAAGAACGAGGCGACCGAGAGGTCGCCCTTCTTTTATTCGGTTGGAAAAACGATAAACTACATGCATGATAAAGTTCGCTGACTATCTACATACATTGCCCAGTTCTCCGCTCACGGAGGCCGTCTCGGCACTGTACGAATCCGCGTCGTCGGTACTGTACCATTTCTGTACCCCGTACACGTTCTGCCAGATCGCCAGCTCGAACGAGTTCATACCGGCCAACACAGAACAGGACATCAACGGGGACGGTGTCAACTTCATGTCGTTCTCTCGTACCGGGTCTTTCAGGGAAGGATACCCGGTGCTCTTGCAAGCGTCTGACGGATGCGGTGCCAAATGGGGCGTCGTCCGGCTCACACTGGACGGAGATTTGTTGAACCGGTACAGCACGTTCAAGGTAGGTCACGGCAAGGGAAAGCCGAAGACCCGCCATTCCATGAAGTTCCAGCCGTTCGACTGGGCGCACAACAAGTACGGAGACGACTTCGGCGAGGAATACGACATCGACGAGACCATCAGCTCAGGAAAGGAATGGATGATGGCATCGGACGCCCAGTTCGACGTGGCCATACCGTACGACGACATGAGGGAGCCGAGCGCAGAAGTACCGGACCGGTACGGGCACCCGTACTCCCAGGCGGAAGACAGAATGACCACCGACGCCGTCAAGATACCCGGCGTGAACAGGTTCATCAAGTCGGTGGACATCATATTGAACCTGGAAAACTTCGACGCCGACAACGAGGACGAACGTGACATCCTTCTCGACGAGATTCTTAGCAACCCACACGGATTCAAGAGCAAGATACACCTGTATTCATGCGCGAGAGACTGCGAGCTCCGCCGTAACGAGATGAAGCCGTCGGTGCTGCTTGACGTGACGTCCGGACAGTTCTATGACCACTGGAAGAAACCGTACGTGGAAAAATAAACGAGGTACGAAATGAAAAGAAAGATAGTGAGTGAGTTCAAGACGTTCATCGGTGCCGTATGCGAGGCATACGGTCATGCCGGGGCAGCCAAGCCCTTACAGGAAGGATTTGACGCGTTGCTCGAGGCGGAGTCGGCTGTAGTCCCGGTAGACGACTGGAAGGCCGAATACGGTGACGGCGGCATCAACACCTACGAACATTCCGCTGACGGATTCTTCGCTACCCCACGAGAGCCGATAGGCTACGCCATCCTCCACAACGACATCGAACGTCTGAAGGCTCTCCATGACGGCACGTTCCAGACCGAGAAGCCGTGGAATACCGACGGGTTCTCCGAGGACGTCGACAACGAGGGAGAGTTCCACTACGACTTCATGCGCGGTTACAGCAAGGAGTTCGAACAGGACTGGGAAAGGGTCATCGGCACGACAGACAACCAGGACGCACTCCGGCTGATGCTGTCCTACGTGCCTGATTTCTTCGTCTGCTCCGCCGACTTCTGGAACGCATTCCGTGCCGGATACGACAAGAAGCTCCTCTACAGGCTTCTGGACAACTATCCAGGCAAGGAGGACTCCTTTAACAACTACCTCCCTTGGGACAACGTGTCCATTGACGAGGTTCTCGCGTTCCTCGACGACAAGCCGGCCCCGGTTACCGAATCGGCGAGCGGCGCTTCCAAGCGGAAGTGGATCAACAAGATGTACAAGGTCGCGGAACCGCTGATTAGAGGTCTGTTCCAGGACGACAACTGGTCGCATGTACATGACGCTATCAACGCACTCAAGACATCATTGCCGGAACTCAACCTTGAGTTCAACGTCATTGACGGAGGATACTCATGTCCTGGCGAGGACAATATGCCTCGTCGCAAGACATGGCAAGTACGTGGTACAACTCCGGAAGGATTTGATATCATCGGACAGCTTCACTGCGACGCCGCCGGCACTATGGACAACCCGTTCGGCGCATACGACATGACCCTTGTACTGAACTAATGTACCGGTTGCATGATGCACGACTTCCATTCCTACATACATTCCTTGCCGAGGTCGCCCCTCACCGAGGCCGTGTGTGCCCTCTACGAGGCATCCGAGGGCGACGCCAGGAAGTACATGAAGAAGGTACTGCAGTCCATGAACTTGGAAGGGACACTGAAGGACGACTACGGCGAAAACTGGTCCGAGGAAGTATTCAACAAGCTGAGGAACACCTTTGTTCACCAAGGCTGCGACGTGTATTTCATTCCTGGCATCGCCCGGATAGCCTACGGCGAACTCGGGTTCGACGACGATACCGAGGATACACAGGGCATCGCCAAGTTGAGGAATCTTGTCAAGTTCATAACGAACGCACACAAGGGCCAGTTCACCAGAAACTTGGAACGGATCGAGGTGGTTCAGCAAGGGCCTAGGAAGGGCATGAAGGTGAAATCCAATCCGATGACTCTGGAACAGCTGTCAGATATGTTCTCCAAAGAACAGAAGGCCGTTTCGGCAAACGCTCGGCAGCAAGTGTCCGATGAACTGAAGGATTCTACCGGAAACGGATACACTATCGTGGAACTTAAAAGCTTCGAGCAGGCCCACAAGTATCTGAAATATTGCACGGCGGATCCTTGGTGCTACCTTGAGACACCGTATGCGTTCCGTTCATATGCCAACCGTGGAAATCGCCTATACCTGGCGCTAGCTCCCGGATTTGAAAATCTCAAACCAGGTGACCAAGGATACGGACGTTCCATGATAGGGTTCGACATGTCACCGATTGACGAGGACGGCAAGTCTGAACTTTGCGTATGCAACAACCGGTATAACCATTCGGAGAACCTGGAGAACGAACCAGGTGTCGGTTCCGGAGACGCCGCATACGACGAGGTGCAACTGTCCAAGATACTGGGGTTCCCCGTGTGGAAGAAATGTCCCGGATACACCAAGGCCGAGCTTATGCGGATGGGCATAGTAAACCTGGACACCTTGAAGGAACTGATACCGTCCGCTAGCTATCTAGCTGAAATCACGAAAGACTCGAACAGTAGCAAGAAATTTAAGGAACAGTACAACATAATCGCTCGCGAGTCGGTTGCCGGCCCGCACAACAGCATATGCTTCTATGACGGAGACGGCGACGAAATCGGCTACGCCATGCAGATCGAGGATACCGACAAACTGCTATGGTTCATTGACTTCGACCAGATAGCCGGAATGTACGACGGGTTTGCCGTCGCGGTGAAGCCACGCCAGATTTATATCGTGTCTTCCTATGACGGGAAAATACTGAATGATAGTGGAATTAACCACGTATATGCGCATGATGGATTCCCGTGCAAGGTGGCACGTGACGTCGGTGATGAAAAGGTCTACAATTTTCTCGACAGTCATGGGAAGTTCATCAGTGACGAATGGTTTCCGAGAGTGACCTCATTCAGCAATGGTAAATATTCGTTGGTTACGAATTCCGATAAAAAATGGAACGTTCTGTACAAGGACGGTCACCTGATGCTTCCCAAATGGGTGGACCGAGTACAGATGGAATATAACGGAGCACCTATATTCATTGTCTATAATGGACAGAAAAAGACCCTTCTAGACAAAGACATGAACCCAATATTAGATATGCCGGTCGACAGTTTCAACCGCATTACCGAATCTGCGATGTGGATAGAAAAGGACGGAAAGTTCAATGTCGTGTCCAAAGGCAAGTTATGCTTTGCCGACTGGTACGACGGCATAGACTCGAGACCATACGTCGATAAGTTCGGCGGCTACTGCTATCTGGTGACTGATAAATCAAAGGGAATGAACTTTATCCGTACATTGACCGGATTGCCATTGTTGCCCAAATGGTTCGACAGCATAACATACATTGGCGGTGGATATTTCCGTATCCAAGACGGGGACAAGGTAAATATCTTTGACGTATTGAATGGCTTGCTCGTACCGAATATGTGGTTCGACGAAAAGGGCAGTCAGCGTATCATATTCGACCGAGACGAGAATAGGTTCACCGGTCTGACATATAAAGGAAAGCCGGTCTGTATAGAGGACGGCAAGGTGAAATTCCTAGACAACAAGTAATAAATCCATCTGACATGAAACTACCAGAATGCATAATATCCATGACCTCCTGGAGACGCCGGATCAACGACGTCGGCATGGTCATATTCAGCTTCCTGAAGCTCGAACCGGTGTGCGACTTCAAGGTCGTGCTGGTTCTCTCCTCCGACGAGTTCCCCGACAAGGAGAAGGAACTGCCCAAAGACCTACTGTTACTCCGGAAGCATCCACGCTTTGAGATACTCTGGACAACAAAAAATACTCGGGCATATAAAAAGTACTTCCCCACTGCACGCAAGTACCCGACGGTGCCCATTATCACGGTTGACGACGACGCTCCGGCGAAGCCGAACTTCCTGTCGACTCTGTGGACGATGCACAAGAAGGATCCTCATAGGGTAATCTACGGCTACAACGGAGTTCCACAGCGCCGTACCGGCATCGACTATGTCAGATATGGCGTCGGGATGTTCCCACCGGGTTCCCTGTTCAATCTTGACGAGTACTTCGGCCTGGACATGTTCGGCGACATGGACGACGAGTTCTTCCGTCTGCTACACGTCCTAGCCGGCACCAAGAACTACTCGCTGAACGCCTACGACGTGCTATACATCCAGGCAATCAACCAGGACTCCGCGCTGGGCGCCCAGATCGGTTTACAGTGGAAATTCCTAGACAGCAAGTGGAACGACATGTTCAAGCACATGCCGGAACTGAAGAAGCGCTGGGATAAGAACGTGGGTAAATCCAATACCTAGAACCGATAAACTGCGAATAGTTCAATCTGACTACCTTCATGTTCAGCCAGTATCTATCGACACTTCCACGTACCATCGTCACAGAAGCGATAACTTCTCTATACGGAGTTTTGCTCGAGGCGTCAGAAGGAGAAGCCGGTAAGTATTTTAGGAAGACAATCAGGTCGGCCTCACCGGAAATCATCCGAAAGCTACATGAAGATACTGTCCAAGTCATGAAACGCGAACGTCCAGAAGCGGCTACAGAAGATTGGATACAGTGGTTATGGAACTGGTTCCGCCAGGATTTTGCGTTACGTAACAACGAAGCTGTATATTTCGCGCCGGGCCTGGCTAGAATAGTACTCTGCCAGCCAGATTCTGAAGAGCTGTTTGAATATTATCCGCTTGACGCGCTTTCTCAAAATGCAATCATGATGAAAGACCTTGTCCATTACATCACGCTTGCACACAAGGACAACTACACTCGCTATCTGGTAGACAAGAAGACCGGACAGCCGGCCACGTTCGCTAGTCTGGTTGATAAGTTCGGTGCCGCCTTGAAGAAACAGGGCGAAGAAGTTATGGCCAATCTCGAAACGTTAGAGTATACGCCGTCCGATTACGTCATTGTTGAACTAAAGGATTTTGATACCGCCAACCAGTTCGCCGAGTATACAGAACTCAATGATATAGACGAAGATGACGATGATTATGACGACAGTGAACATAATCGCTGGTGTTATTTGGAGGACGAGGGGACATATGACTATTACCGGCAAGATGGTATAATCCGATGCTACTTGGCGTATAAGCCCGGATTTGAAAATCTCCGTCCCGGCGACAAGGGATACGGACAATCCATGCTAGGTATTGACATCGGACCGGGTAATCGGCTTGTTCACTGCAACAATAGATATAACCACGAAGACGATCCGGAACTTGATAACGACAAGAATCCACCGGGCGATGACCGGTTCAACGCAACAGAGTTGTCCCAGCTTCTTGGCGGACCGTACTACAAGTTCTGCCCGTACTATAATGCAGAAGAACGCAAACAACTGAATATCTATACGACAGATGATATCGAAGAAGCGTTGTCGAACGGAGAATCCATTGCTGATATGGTAACGCCAGAGCATAAAATGGACAATGGCGATACAATTATATCATTGCATAAGCACTTGTTTAATGTACTATCAGCAGATAACCGCTTATTGCTGAGTAAATGGGTCGATACAATCAAGCCAATTTCATTCAAAGGCAAGCCACATTATTTGGTAGAATATAGAGACCATGAGAATATCTTTAATACGGATGGCCATCCAGTATTAGATAAATGGTACGACCGAGTAAGGCAAATGCAAGATGGTCACCTCGAAGTACGTGACGGTAATTTACAGAACATTCTTGATGTATCGGGAAAGTTCGTGTTTCGTAATTGGTATTATCATACACCGGAGCATCTGAAAGGGAACATATACTCAGCCTACATGGAAGACGGCAAGGTTCACTTTATCGACAATAACGAAAAAGAATTGACCGATTTGGTTGTCGATTCTATATCAAGGATGGACGATGACTTTTCGTGCATACGCAAAAACAGCAAGCTTAACATATTACGAAATGATACGTTGCAACCCGTACTGGACCCATGGTTTGATGACATCACATCGTTGCAACCGGATGAATTACATGTCGATAAAGTTAAACTGAATACGGAAGACCGTGGCTACGTATTCAACTATCTGGACAGCGATAGACCCGACCATTACTTGCTTGACGAATGGTGCGACGATGACTTTCGGTGCTCCGACAATAGGAATCTGTTACGCGTAATGTATTATAATCACACGACAAAAGAACGCACATATAATTTGTTGAACTTGACGACCAAGAAAACACTTTTCAAGCAGCCGGTAGAATGGGTCACCGTTGGAAAGGAACGCGTTCATGTACATAAAGACCACGACAAGTTGCATCAGTTGACTGACTTTGAAGGTAATCCGCTGTTTGATGACTGGGTAGAGGATTACGAGGTCGACGATAAAAATAACGGTATATGGCTGACCAAGAACGGAAAGCGGAATTTCTCCCATAAAGACAAGAGCCTAGCACTGGAGCAATGGTACGACATAGTATACCATGGGCTTGTGCCTGGCGACTATGTCGTTGGTGTCAAGACAGATGATTCGAAAAAATATAACATTATCCGTAACGGGAACGCATTACTGGCACAATGGGCAGACGATATAAATAGTAGTCGCGACCAGTATTACATCTTGAAATATGGCGAGCAATATACGGTTGCCGACCAAGATGGACATATCTTGCTTGACGAAATGTATGACTACATACGTGACATATATGACGGGAACCGAATTGTCGTCGGAAAACGCGATGGTAACAACTTCAAATACACTATATGTCAAGATGGAAAGCCAATGCTTGACGGATGGTATGACATTGATAACGGATGGGGCTATAAAGGTGATGCCATAGATATATGGCCAAATTGCGTAATTGTACAAATCAATAAAAAATACAATGTACTGTTGAATTCCGGTAAATGGCTATTTGACCAATGGTACGACCTGATAGTGGAAAGAGAAGCTCCACTGTTATGTTTCGTGGTCAAGTCAAACGGTAAATACAATGTGTGGAATAAAGACCATTTTGAATTTGACCAATGGTATGACAAGGCTGACTGGCCCGTACAAGGGTCGGCGGCAACGTACCTGAGCAATGACACCGAATCCATTGAGGCTTATCCTAATTATGATGTACCCGGTGGCCCGATGAAAATAAAACATTTTAAAAAGTAGGTCCGGAAAAAGCGCTCCGCATTAGGTTCGCAACCAAGTCGACTTGCATGACTCGCATCCTCTCTATCATGGCATTTCTGGCGTTCTCCAGTGCATACTGAGACGCTTCCTTACATCCTTCCAGTATGCGGTCTATGTTCCTGACGGTGAGTTCCTTCCTTATCTCGTCGTCGAACTGTCCGTAGTTCACCTTCTGGACAAGTGTAGGCGCAGCCAATCGAGAGAACTGCATATGACCATTGGTGTTCTGGAACCAGCGCCATGCACTTGACCTTAGCATGCCGAACGAGTCGGTCACCTCGTCCTCGCGTAGGATAAAGTAGGCAACCTCTAGTCGCTCGTCCTTGCTGAACTGTTTGTCCAAGTCATGTGCGATCTGCTCGGCAGTCCAGTCGGTGCATACAGCGCACACGAAGCATACGCCGATCCACCATTCCACGTAGGTGCTTCCCTCTGTACCGGTTCCGAACAAGAACGCCCAGTGAGGATAGGTCTCCTTGATATGGGTCGCTATCTTCTTGTAGTGCTTGCACTGCATTGTAATGAGGTATCTGTTCATGTCATTTCCCCGACTTGCAACGGGCCTCTATCAAGTGATAGATGGCTTCCTGGTTTTCCATGATGGTCTTGAGGTTGTATAGAGTAGCTTCCGGACGAGCGTCGACGACCACGCCTCTGAGAGGCTGGTACAGAGCTGCCCCTAGTGACATGCACACGACTATGCCTAGAATGAATCCTAATAGCAATTGTTTCATACTAAGCTCCAGAAGTTTTCCTCAAGCAGTTGCATGCAGTCGTCCGGCAATGGACGTTGCGAGTTGATGAACTTGTGAACAAAGTTGGTAAATATGTCGTAGTACCGGTTCTTAGACCACCGTATGCCGTTCCACCGGCTATGTACTCCGTGCCAAATGATCCACGCGTTGCCACATCCGGCTGTGCAGAAGAGGTGCGTTTCCGTCATCTTGTCGGACGCATAGGCGTGCTTGCCTAGACGGTATCCTTTGCCGGGACGGATTTTCTCTCCGCACAGGAAGCAACGGCGCTGGCTCATGCCGACACCGTCCTTCCGACGCGTACATCAATAATAATCTCGTGTATCTGGAGATTATTGCAGTGATACTTCTTCAAGACGTCCACCTTGTCAAGCGCCTCGGTAAAGGTTTTATAACGAGTGGCCTCCGAAAGTTTCATGCTGAAGTTGCCATATGCCGGTTCTGCAAAGAACCGGCGCATACTTCCGTTGTAGTCGCTGATGGCGCTGATGGCGTATTCGGTAGTAGTAAAGGTCTGGTCGGTGATGTCGATTGTGGCTTTCCCGTTAACCGTCATAGCAGTCTGGTCCATGTCATCCTCTTGTTCATTGGATTGGTTCATTTGCACATCGCTCATGCCGAAACATCCCCAGATACTGTCGTTACCTTGCCGTGAATGTCTCCGGACACGTCCACGTCACCGGAGACGGTCTCCACGTTTCCGTTAACCGATCCGCCAACGGTGATGTCACCGGACGTAGTCGTGACAATATTGGCATGGCCGGTAACGTTCACTTCGCCGGATGTCGTATCCACGCTGTCCACGTCGCCAGTAATGTTGATGTGGACTTCCTTCTCGTTGCACTCGACTTCCTTTCCGTCCACGAACACCTTGTTGTTCTGGATGGAAATGTTGTTGCCGGTATAAGTCGTTCCGTTGATGCTGACCGTATTGCCGGTGATGCCCCGGATGATTGTATTAAGAATGCTCATTGCTCTTCTCCATATTAGGCCATAGGCCCGCCATGATTGGTGTACAGATGTAGTGCTTGTTTTCCTCGATCCATAGTTCTTTCAATGCGGGCAAGTCTACGTCGTGGTGAACAGCCCTAAGCGTATTGTCGT
>Ga0310691_10002679_pt1 | contig 22847 bp, 20 predicted proteins | sample 176DNAGHGlowgp2_FD_203887 | JGI IMG/M metagenome (GOLD analysis project Ga0310691, IMG submission 203887) | Sheep rumen microbial communities from Palmerston North, Manawatu-Wanganui, New Zealand - 1766 DNA GHGlow gp2 (v2) (version 2) | ecosystem: Host-associated > Mammals > Digestive system >...
TAATTCTGATAATTCTTGTTTAAATTCTTTCTTAAATGTTTTAAGTACACCTGGTGCCATATAGTAATCAAATGCTGGAATACTTTGTCCACCATGTTGTTCATTTTGATTTGATTGAATAGCAATTGCTGCTAATGCAGAATATGATGCAATTGAATTAGGTGTTCTTAAGTATCCATGTCCTGTTGAAAATCCATTTTTGAATAGTTTATCTAAGTCAATTTGTGTACAAGTTGTAGTACCCATAGCCCAGAAATCTAAGTCATGAATATGAATTGCTCCTTCATCATGAGCTCTTGCATATTTGGCATCCATTAAATAAGCTTTTGCAAATTCTTTTGATACTGTTGAACCAAAATGTAACATTGTACCCATTGGTCCATCTCCATCAACATTGGCATTTTCTCTTTTAGCATTTTCTTCAGCAGCACTCTTAAGTCCTAGACTTTCAATTGCTTTTACAAATTTATGTTGTTGTTTTTCAACAAATGCTTCACGTGAAGCACTTCTTCTTTCACGATATCCTTTATATGATTCATATACTTCATCATATTTTTGTTTTTTTAATTCGGCTTCAATTAAATCTTGAATATCTTCAACTCCGATAGTCTTTCTATCTTTATACTTTTTACAAATACTGTTGATAACGTTTTCTTTTACTTTATTAACGTTTTTTTCATCATAGTCTTCGTATACACTATCGAATCCTTTCTTAATAGCTAAAGCTACTTTTGTGTCGTTGAAATTAACTCTTTGACCACTTCTTTTAACTACTACTAGTTCGTTTAAAATCTCTCTATCCATTTTGTTTTCTCTCCTTTGACCTTTTGTTAATTTAATCTTATATTAAATCACGATCAAAGTAAATGTTTTTTACACACTTTTTTTTAACTTTTTTAATTTTGTGTAAATACAATTTTTATTTTTTCTTTATAAAAAAACATTTTCCTAATATTTTCTTATTTTGTTCGATTTACAGTAATCTTTTGTACTTTTACACTTATTGTACAAATACTATTTTTGATCAAATTAAAAACTAGTATTTTATACTAGTCTATTATTATTTTTTTATTAAATTTTTCTTTGTACCATTTGTTTAGTTGTCGTCTTGATTTAAAAATATGAATTTTTTCTTTTTCTATCTTAGATAGTTTTTCTAATATGTCATTCCTTTTTCGTTTTCTCCATTGAGCTACCCATAATAAGAATTCTAAACTCATTTTCTCCTTACAACCTGGTATTTCTTTTTTTTCTTCTCCGTGATGCTTTATAAATCTTTGTAGTACACCTTTAAAATAAGCTAATGTAGAATAGTCTAAATATATTATAAAATCTGCTTTAGTTAATCTCTCTTCTAATGTGGATGTGTATGTACCATCAATGATCCATTCTTTGCCTTTAATTTTATTTCTTATAATTTCATCTCGTTCATCTTTATCTCTTATTTCCCAGTTAGATAGATGATGTATTCCATCTATGTGATATACTGGGTATTTTAATTCTCTTCCTAAGTTGTCTGATAATGTAGTTTTGCCACTACCGCTACCGCCTATTATGCATATACGCTTCATAGTATTACCTCCTTAGAAATATAATTTATAACCATTATAGCATAGTTCTCTATACAAAACACTTTACATTTTTTAATGTCTAATGACACTTTATTTACATTTACATTACACTACACTTTACACATGTAGTGTATAATTATTATATAATTATAAGTGAAAGGAGTGTCTGTACGTGAAAAGAAGAATTAAAATATTAATAGCTTTTGTTGCCTTAGCGTTTTCACTTTCTATTATAAGTACTACTTATTCTAGATATGTTGCAGACGCTAATGGGGATGTTGCCCTTACTTTCGCTAAATGGCAAATATTAGTTAACGATGCGGATATTACTAGTGGGAATGTTGAATCAATTGACATTACTCCTACTATAGTAGAAAATGAAAATGTTGCTTCTGGCAAACTTGCACCATCTAGTTTAGGTTACTATGATATTGAAATTGATGTTTCTAACGTCGAAACTTCATTTGATATGCATATTACTCTAGATAATGAGGATATGGCTGATTTAAGAATTACTAGTTATTCTATCGATGATGGTGAAGAAATCGAAATTGAAGATGGTCAAATAGATGAGTCATTTGATTATGATGAAGACTTGGAAACTATCAATATTAGAATTTACTTTGAGTGGTATGATGTAGATGATGGTGATAGTGAAATGGATAATGATGATGATACTGAATTTGTTTCTAATAACGAAGAAATTACTATTACTACTAACTTATCATTTGAACAAAGAATAGATTAATAAAAAAATAGCAGTTATTCAACTGCTAATTTTGTTTTTTGTACTATTAATACTGGGATCATTCTACACTCAGTATTTTTATTTTCTCCATATAATTTAGTTCTATCTAGGGCAAAACCTAAATCATTATATGTTGTATTTGTCCAGATACATTTTACTGATTGTAAGTAAGCAAAATCGCTATATTCAATGTATCCGTTGTTTGTTACTATATTATTTATTATAGAGTTAGCTCTAGTATTATCTAATACTCTACCTATTACTCTATCTGATATACCATTTATTTTAATTTTTGAGTTTTGTATATCTAATGATAATACTTTTAAAATATCTGTACTTGTTAATAATCTATAATTTGTAGTCCAATTAGGACTTATATTTTGATATTGTTGGAATGTTCCTTCGCCTAAATCTGTATTAGGTAATAGAGTTACTGTTGTATCTTCTACTTTATTGAATGTATCTATTACATGTGTTTCTATACAATTACCTGCTGCGCTAGTACATTTAGTATCATTTACAGGATTATAATATATTCTTTTACCTAATAAATAATTAATATCAACACTATCTAAATCATCTATAGCTTGTTCTGCGGTTACATTAATTGTAACCTCTATAGATGGCTCTTTTTCCTCTTCTTGTAATGTTGCTTGGGTTTGGTCATATTGATATGCTTTGCGTCCCCATAGGCTATCTAAAGCATCATTCCCAGAGTCTAAAGGCCATGTTACATTTACTTTAAATACTGCTTGGTCTTTAGCATCTATATAGAGTTTATCTAATGATATATCTATATGAAATGGATAATTATGAGATATAACATCTTCTATGTACTCACTAGTAGTATTATTATTCATTTCATAATAATCCGCATTTGCATCTAGTATACGAGCTTTACTAATCTTATATTTTAGTTTTGCTTCTGTATCTCCTAAATTCTTTATATTAATTACTTCAGTTTTAGGTTCCATACCAGGATATATATCATCTAAAGATATTACAATATTATTAGATACTGCCTGATTATTTTTTTCAAATTCTATGTACCATGCTTTTACATCAACTTCTGTTCTAGCAGCTGCAAGTCCACTATATGCGAACCAAGCAAGTGTTACTGATATAAGTGAGACAACAGCAAATAGAATCGAGACGATATTTATTTTTAAATATACCTTCTTTTTTCTAGAAAGCATGAATATCACCCTCTCTATTGTTCTGCTTTTTTTCTTCTTTTTTCCTCTTTTTCTAATAAAGATGTTAGCATTTCTGAACCTATTGTATATAGTATTGGGACTACTACAAATATTATAAATCCAATTGGTGTTCCTACTACTTTATATATAAGTGAAAGTATTTGTACTTTATACTTAACAACACCATATAATTGGGATTCTTCAACAATAGGATCTTCCACTGCATTTGCAAGACCTTTTGAATGGAAATAACGTTTTCCTTGTTTATCTTGTTCTATTTTAATTACTTCGTGAGTAATTACTTTATCTTTGAAACTTCCTCTAGTTCCTAAATAACTAATTGCATCTCCTACTTTAATATCTTTAGGATCTGTTTCTACTGCAACTAGTACATCTCCAATTTTATATTTAGGCTCCATACTGCCTGAAATAACTGTGAATAATCTAAAGTTGAATATTGATATTCTATTATTACTAAATCTTTGTAAACATACCATTAAAATAAATAATACGAAGATTGTAATAAAGAAATACTTTAATACATTTAAAACTATTTTTTTCATATTAACTACCTACAAGTTTTTTCTTGTCCTTTCCAAATACTCATCTATTTCTGATTGAAATTTTTTCTTAATATCTTCTACGCCAACCAATCGGTTACTACTTTCTTTTTGAACTAATTTAGATAAGGCACTTAGTAATTCTTCTTCAGTTATATCAACACCATGTGCTTGTAGTAGTGTCATAGTTCTATATACTTCTTCTGAAAGCAATACAATTGCATATTTAAGTATTTTTTCTTTTTCTTCTTTTTTTCTTTTTGAGATTGAATCTAATACAAAGTATGAAGCTAGGAAAGCATCATCTAAATAACCCATTAATGCTTGATTCCCATCACTTTCCATTTCCTTATTTATTAGACTATCATTTCTTCCATAATTTCTAATATATTCCCACAATTTAACTGCCACTTGGAAATTAGGATTCTTTAAGATTACGTTTGTTGGTTTAACTGGTGGATTAATTAGTGGTGTATGTAGTCTATCTAAAGCTTTTACTAATTCACTTCTTAACCAACTAGAAACATACTCTTTGACTCTTTTGATTCTTTCTCTTTCTTTTTCGATTAGAGCATTTAATCCATTTTGGCTTCCATCTGTTTCTTTTGTTGCGGACACTCTAAGTTCTATATCTATTTTTTCATCATTACTTACTGTTGATGAAGAATACTCTAATACTTTATCATCTGCTAAATCTAAATCTTCAAGTTCTTTTTCTTTATTATATATAAAATTATCTAAATCTTTTAGTAATGTATATAAGAATCTATTTTCATATATATTATATGTTTCTTCACTTCTTATATCTAGTATTTTTGATAATTGAACTTCGTCATTTTCATCAATATTATCTATGTAATCAGAGTGTTTAGCTAAATCTTTAACACTATCAACTGTTATTTTTTTAGCTCTGGCAGGATCTACTACAATTTCATCTTTTATTAATGTAACTTTTGGATGCCTTACTATATTATCAATAAATGGGCATGCTTTTTCTATTTCATCAAGCCAATCAAAAGATAAGGTATCACTTTTACGATTCAAGGTATAATGCATATCTGATTCAATCTTTTTAAGAAATGAATCACGTTTTTCAATAAGTTCTTGATCGATATTATCATAAAACTTACCCATTTATTTTCCCTCCTATATATTCTTTTTAAGATTTTCGCAATAGGCAATACATTCTTTCATAGTACCCTTACCATATTTTTTATTTAGATAACTTATGAAAGGATCTAATTCATCTCTTAAGAATGTTACACTTAAAGAATCAAATTTTCTTAAGATTTTTTTAGCAATGAAGTAGTCTATTGCTTCTACTTCTTTTCCTCCGCAAGCTACGTATACTGGAACAAATATATTTAATTGTTTCATGATACGGTTACCGAAGGCTATTCTGAAGTGATTAATTATATAATCATCCATTTCTTTTACTTGTTCTAAACCTTTTTCTGAAACAGGATATTTTTGAACTGCTTCATTAAACATTGTATACAAGTAACTTGAATTTATATCAATAGCTTCTTGTTCTCTACATTTAAATGGATCTACTTTTGTATTGATATCTATTGGCATTGCACGGTCGTATACTTTATCTGTAACCATGAATGTTGATTCATCGTTATTGATTGTACCTATATACCATAAGTTAGGTGGTAATTTTAATTTACCATTAACTATTTTTTTAGGATCGTTGGGCCAAGCTGATGGAACTATATCAACTAACCATTCATCTGTATTTGGCATTTCTAGAATTGATAAGATATCTGCGAAATAGTACTCAACACGAGCTAAGTTCATCTCATCTAGAATTATTGTATGTATATCGTCATCAAATCCTGTTTCATAGATTTCTCCCAATGCTTTTGTTTCATTAAACTTCTTACTAAATTCATTGAAGTAACCCAGGAAGTCTGATTTATCTCTCCATGATGGTTCTACTGAAGATACACATGAATCTTTTTTAACAAATTTTCCCCAAGCGTATGCTAAGGAAGTTTTACCTGTACCAGAAATACCTTGTAGGATTATTAACTTACCACAAGCAAGTCCTGCAATAAATGGTCTTAAAAGTACTGGATCATAATATAGATGTAATTTAGATGCTGCAAAACATCTAAAGTCATCAATTAATCCTGGTAATGTATAATTATTCTCATATTTCTTAGGTGTTAATTTACCAAATTTTTCATCTAACATTGTTAGTTTAGGGAATCTTATTCCTGTTTCTCCTATTTCTTCTTCAGGTTCAGATGTCTTTTCTCCCTCTTCTCCAGGTTTTAATCCAAGTTGTGAAACCTTCATAGCCATTAATTCGTCTTTTTCTTTCATTAATTTAACTACTTGATCATTTAAATTAGCTACTTCTTCTAGAAGTTCATCTTTACTAACATTCGCTGAGGCTCTTCTTATCATTTTCTTTATAAACATAACTATTAGGAATATTATTAAACCTAAAAGTGCTAATAATATTACTATTGATAATACAACGAATACCCAATCACCACCTGTAAAATGATCTTTATAGGAATTAATTACTTTTGAGTATTCATTGATTCCAAACATTTTTCCAAAGCCTTTCCCGATACCTTTAAATACCTCTGCTATACCTTCGAAAAATATTGAGACGAATTCATAGAAAAATCTAAAAAACGTATTCATTATTCTTCACCTCCTGGTATATCAACTTTGTCTAATATGTTTTCTAACACTATTGCTTTAGATTCAACTGAATCAAAGCTTATTTCTTTTGCTACTTTTTTATCAATAAATATATATGTAGCAATACTATATATTGAGCTATCTGCAATTTTTATTGGGTTATTATCATATACTATTGCAATTTGATATCCTTCTTTTTTGATATCTTTAAATACTTTCTTTTTATTTACTATTACACTACTTTTAACTAGTATTAGTACACTTTCTTTAATAAATTCATTATCTAATAATTTTAATATATTACCTAGTTTATTTCCTTTATCATATATTGATGCTGGTAAATATAATAAATATTTATTTTTAAAATTACCATCTATCATATCTTTTGCAATTTTACTTAGTAGTATATTTAATATTACTAATACTTTATCTTCAGCAACTACGCCTTCATCATAAGTCTTAGAAATAATATAATTACTATATACTTTACTAAATGTAATATTATGATCTAATACTAATCCATAGATGTTTTTCTTTGTAGTTAATTGATTATAGTTAAGTATGAATGTATTAGTATCAACACTTTCTACTGTATCATTAAAGATCTTTTTATATATTCTTTGAATACTAATTATATCTTTTATTTTATTATTTAATTCCTTATCTTCATATTCTAGGTATTTAGATATTTTCTTCTTATATACTGATACTTTAGTATCAATATCTTCATATGAAGCATTAGCATACTCTATATTAGCTAATACAATAAATAATGCTTTATATTTTAATACCTTAGTATCAAACCTAACATCATTACCTTTATAATCTTTTATCATCTTAGCTGACTCTTCTATTAATACTTCTTCTAATTTAGAACATGTATTTTTAGAATTACTATCAGTAGTTATATTTCCACAATAATTAAAGTATTTACCTTCCATATATATTTTTAAGAAGTTTTCTTTAATTGTCGCTTCATTTAGTTTTAATTTTGGTTCATCAAAGACATTTATTATTTCATTTAATTCTTCTTCTTTAATAGATATTGCTTTTTCAATAATACTATTAAACTTTTTATGCTTCTTCTTTAATTTTTTTAATCTTACTTCTTCATCTTCTTCTTTTATTTCTTCATCTATTACAATAGGTTCTGTTTCTCCTTCTTCAATAAGTCTAGGAGCAGGAACTACTGGATTAAGATCACTACTATCAACTGATATTGTTCTAAAGAAAATTGTTTTTTCTTCATCAGGTTCTTCTTCTGTTTCTTCAATTACTTGTTTTAATTCTTCAATTTGTTCTTCATCAAGTATTTCAGGTTGTTCTTCATCAGCTGTTGCTCTTACTAATCCATCTTCATCTTTTTCGTTAATTGCAAAATCAGAAATATTAACAGCTACTGGTTTTTCTTCTTTTACTTTTTTGTTTTTCTTTAATAGTCGTGTAAACATAGATTCTTTAGTACTGAATAATCTACTTATTATATATATACTAACAATTAATGTTATTAAAACTACTGGACTAAGTAATGTTTTTCTAAATGCTCCAAAATTAGGAATTATTTTAACTACTTTTCCAACTATTTGATTCTTTTTAATTGCTTCATCTTTTGTGTTATTAGCATCTCCTCTAGTAACATACGTTTCTTTATATGCTTCAACAACACGATGGGTTATGAATTCTTTTCCTTTTTTATAAGTAATTATGTCTTTAATTTTTGGTGAATCATCTTTTTTTACGATAACTAAGTCATTAACATTGATTGCTGGTCTCATTGAACCTGTTTGTACTTCAAAAGTAGAATAACCGAAAAAATCGGCATAACTCTTGTTTAATACCTTTACTTGTACATCATTATATATTGTAATTAGTAATATCACACCGAATATTCCAATTAAAATATCCAAGAAAATATTACATATTTTTTTAAATACTTTACTATGCATAATATACTTCCATTCTTTCTATTCTACTTAATAATAATTTTAACATAAAGGTATATATTTTACAATATAAATACTTATAAATAAAAGATCAAAATTTACATTTTGATCTTCTTTTTTTAAATTACTTTTCTATTTTATTCGTCTTCTCCACCATATCTAATTTCTACTATTAAAGCATATACTTCATAGATAAAAATTATAAAACATGGAATTAATACAACAAATAGGAATCCCCATTTAGATTCAATAAATGATAGATATGTTCCTATACCTCTATATGTCTTTGTTGCTTTACCAACTATATAATCTTCTGAGAATCCAGCACCATTTTTATAGGCAATAGTTCTATCTTTTTGATATAAATCTTTTACTATACCAACTTCTACATTTACTTGTTGTTTACTATTAACACTATATGCGAATAATTCATCGCCTTCTTTAATAGCATCAAAAGCTACTTTTTCTACAAGAACTAAGTCTCCTCTTTTATACTTTTCTGATGATATTTCTCTTTTAATAATTATAAGTGATGTATCACCAAATTCTGTTATTCCATAGTCATTATAATTTAATAGTAGTATTGTCATAAATATTGCAAAGCAAGAAAATACAACTATTACTATTCCTAATAATATTTTTTTTATTTTTTCTATAACCTTCATAAAACCACCTATCTTCTAAATAATATCATATATAATACTAACTTTCAAGTGAACATTCACTTATTTGGAATACTCTCTTGTCATAAGCTGTATTTCCTTCATTGTAAAATTTAATACTTACTGTATCATTACTTGAAATATTTTTTGTGAATTCGTTTACATATCCATTACTATCTGATCCTACTACTGTAACATCTGAGACTGATACTTTGAGATCTGTATTATTCCATTTAACATCAACACATTTATTTTGATTATAGTAATTACTTATATTAAGTAAACTATAATTATTATAATTTACTAATTCATAACCAAAACTTCCTACTACATTATCATCTTTATGTAGTAACACTCTATTTCTAATAGTTTTTGAGTATGGTGAAAGGCTTTTTGTTATTACTTCTACCTCTACATCTTTATCATTTGTTTCTACGTCAAGATATATGTCTTCTGTACTTTCTTTTCCACCTTTAAGTGTCGACTCATATTTAGTTGTCTTTCCATTTATTTTACATATTATGCCATTAGGTACTACACATCTAACTTCATAATTTATATCATCTTCTGTGTATTTATCATCTTTAAAGTTGGATACTTCATATTCTATCCTACTACCATCCCAGAAATTATATACATTTGTATTCTTATCATAGTCTGTTTCAAAATAAAAACCTTTTGAATTTAGATAATAATCTCTTATAGAATTAGAAGTAAATAAGGCTTTTGTAAAACCAAATCCAATGAGTAGTATCACGATTACTATTGAAATTATAATTATAATCTTTTTTCTCATATATCCTCCTCATCTATTTTTTGTCTACTATTTATTTCTAAATTTATGTAATCTACTAATGATGAGTATTCAATTGTATTATATTCTTCTGGAAATGTTACTTTAAGATAATAATCATCTTTAATATTTTCTATATATGACATAGTAATATCATCTGTTTGGCATTCTAATTCATTTAATGAATTTCTTGGGTTTTTCTCATCACATGTTAAAACTAGGTTATCATCGCCATCATATAATTCAATATCCAATGGGATAAAATGCATTGTTTTAATAATAATATTGTATTTTATTGTTACATCGCTTCTTTTGTTTTGTGAATTATTACTTACTGAAAATTGATATTCCAAATCATCTCCAGGATTAATATTAGAAATAGGTATATTTATATTTTCTTTTCTATCTGTATCAAATACGAATGAAGCTAACGCTATACTTGTACTTGTATTCCCCTCACTTATATACATTGAATATGTTATACCAATGCCTACAAGTATACACACTATTAATATGGCTATTATTATAATTTTCTTCATATTATCACCTATCTTATTATGGTTTTTAGGGTAACTTCATTTACTTTTTCATTACCATCGTAAAGAGTGAATACGAATTTATAACCATTACTTTCTACATTATTTTTTATATTAAATACAATATCATTTAAATTTATCTCATAAATAGAATTATTAGAAGTAGTTAATCTATTTGATACATAATCTTTTAAATCAACTAATTCATATTCTTGATTATATGCAGTTAAACGTTTTTTCTTTAATAATGATACTTTTAATATTGGATCAGTTAAATCTCCAGTATAATCTACATCAAAGTTAAAGCTTCCACCTTTATTTATAATTGGTTGAGTTAGTTTTACATCAAAACTATAATCTAATTCTGTATTACTAGTAAATCTTAAAGGAATAGTTACAGTATTAGAACTTTGATATTTTTTATTTATTCCATCTACAGATAAATATCCTTTAATTTTAATATTATAGGTATCACTTATATTTGTATTATCATTATAAGTTAATACTTGTAGGTTTATAGTTTGATTATGATTTGTACCTAGATTAATATTAGCTTTATTATTATTATCAAATACATATATTGTGTTATTATATTTTAATCTTAAATTTTTAAATACATCTCTAGTTACAATATTATTTTGGGTATCATATACTTCTACTGAAATACCTTCATATAAGTTTTCATAATCTGTATTCATGATAGTATTACCATTTTGAGTAGTTGCAGCTAAACTGGTAGTTATTGGTATTGTGTAAGTATTTTCTGTACCATAATCTATTGTATTATTATAGTTACTTGTGATTGATAATGTATTAGTATCTACATTAACTAAGTTAAATATTATATCTTGATTATATGTTGTGTTTACTATTTCATTGTTTTTAGCAATAAAACTTAAAGTATAATTATTTGTTGTTTGAGATATATTTTTAAAATCTATAAATACATTAAATGATTCATTAGTATTATCATAATCATCATCATCAAAGTATTCATCAAATGTAATTTTACCAACTTTCTTAAATCTAGATAATGGATATAAATAAGCATTCATATTACTATCATAATCATGAGTAGTAGCTTTATACTCATAATATTCTCCATTATTGTCCTTTAAAGTGATTAAAGTGTTGTTTGGTAACTGTTTATCTACTTTAATGTATCTTTTATAATTTGGTAAATCTACTCTATGAGTTAATGTTACATCGAAATTGAATGATGAATTATATGTCATATTATTTACAAAAGTTTGATTATTACCCGATTTTAAATTACTTATTTGATATGACATATTATTCATTCTATCCGTATTTATATAAGTTATAGATGAATCTATATTAGTTACTTTTACATAGATTATGTATGAATCTTCTTGTGGAGATATAGTTGTATTATATCTAGTCCATGTAGCTTCTTCTAATTCTTCATTAGTCATTATATTATTTGATACTAAATAATCTATTCTTGATACACTTAGAGATGTACCATTATTTATTATTTCATATGTTGTAGGTCTATTTAGGTACTTATTAGATGGATTATGATAAGCTGTCCATGAAGTACTACCACTTCTTATGCTTACATTTAAACTTACTGTCCCAATTATTAATTTATCAGTATTTATATAATATACATTGTCATCATAATCTTCATATTTAACATATACAATATAAACATTATCATCTAAGCTGAATATACCATTATACTCAGTCCATGATACTGAAGATAAATCTTCTTCATTAATTATTTCATTTGAGGCATAATACCATACATTTTTAATAGGCTTATACATATCTGTTGTGGTAATTAGAATTTCTACTTCATCATTATATCTAATATCTTGAATGTTTTCATTATAACTATCCCATACTGTATTACCAATTTTTATTTGAACTGTTCTATTCTTGACATCATCAAAATATAATATTGGTATTTCTTCTCCTACCCATATATTTCCATTACTAATATTTTGATCATTAGTATATTTAGGATATAGAGTATTTATTGTTTCATAGTTTAATAATCTAAAATCATTATTAGTATAATTTCTTATGTTATAACTGTTTTCCACAGAAATTGTTGAATTTGTATTATTGAGCATATATGCATCGTATGTATTAAATGCTTTTTCCACAGAAATTGTTGAATTGTATACATTAGAAGTTAAACCATACTTAGTTTCTGAGATTAATTCTCCATTATTATAAACATTTTCTAAAGAACTATTAGAATACATTATTGTATCCACAATACCTGATGCTCTAGTACCGCTAACTTTTCCTGCATTATAACTATTCTTGATATTAGTATTTATTGTAGTACCTACTATACCTGAAGTATATAATCCATTAACATTCCCTTTATTTACTAATCCTTCTAGATTAGTATTCTTAGCAAGACCAACTAATCCTGATGTTTTATTCTCATTGTATGTTAGCTTATATTCTATATTTTCAAATGAAGCTTCATTTGATACAGTTATTTCTATATCATTAGTTGTTTCTATTTCAAAATTACTACAAGCATATTCTATATTATTTAATGTAAACGAAGCTGTTCCACTACATGTACCAGTTAAAATATTATTTGATATATTTGATATCATAGGTATTTCTATAATAGTGTTATATGTATCAACAACATTAAAATCTTCTACTGTTACAGTTTTTGTTACTTGATGTGGTGTTGTATTACCTACGATATTACCATTAAATAATACATTCTTTATAGTTGCGTTATTAGCGTTTGCTACAACACCGGCAGTTATATATCCTCCACTTATATATGTATTATCAAGATACAAATTTTTTAGTTCTCCACTGAAATCTGTGAATAACGCATTCATATTATTATCTTTTTCATATAATCCATAGATAGTGTGAAAATCCCCATCAAAATGTCCTTTAAATCCTTCTATTATAGGAAATATCTTAATGCTTCCTATTTCTGTTTCTAATGTATCTTCTTTATAATATTTATTATTATTTCCTATGTAGTATGTTATATCATCATATATATATGTATTATTCTTAAAGACTCCTTTGTTTATTACTATATCCTTAGTAAGTTTAATATATTTACCAGTATAATCTTCATTAATCATACTATTAGCAAAATATGCAAATTCATTAGGAGTAGATATTATAAATGGATCTTCTTCTGTACCAGTTCCTCTTTTGAATCCACTAGCTACTAATCCATCCCATTCAGGGTTATCTATTCCACTTCTAAATCTTGAGAATGTAGGTATTATAATTGAGAATACTAAAACTAGTACTAATACTACAGAAAAAACTACAGAAATTACTACTTTTTTATTTCTCATATTATCACCTACTTTCTATTTTCCCTATCATATCAATTATAGCATAAATTATTTTTTTTTAAAATAAAAAAGGCTTTTATTTGCCTTCCTTATTTAGTATATTTCTTGATTTAACTAAAAACCAAATTTGTTCTACTGTAACTCCGCTATTTTCTATTTTATTAATACGTTCTATTAGTTCTATTTTACTGTTTAAAGTATTAATATTATCTCCTACTATATCATCTTCATTAATTTGAATATTATTTAACTTATACTTATTTGCGATTATTCGAGGAATATTATTTTCTTCAAATATAGATAGGCCTCTCGCTATAATATTAGTTGGATTCATAGCAAACTCATCAAATAATTTACTTTTTTCAATAATATCATTATAAGAAGTTAATTTATATACATTTTGAATAGTTAATTTTTTGAAATAGTCAAAACTATAATATAAATCTAATACTTCAGAAATAGTCATATTAATATTTAATACTGTAGTTACTTGAGATTTAATATATTCTTCATCATATTTTTTATATAAAGAATATAGTTTTTTAGCTCTACTTACAGAATCTATTTTTAAAGAACGATTATCATCTCTTTTAAATACTTTTTTATTTATTCTTTCTAATTCTGCTTCTTGTTTTTTAATAACGTTTTCTAGAGCTTTCATTTCAGTATGATTATTATTATTTTGTGTAGCTAGTTTTTCATATTGATTTTTAAATTCATCTAACATAGGAGATATTTCTAAGTATTCGCCATATTCTTTCAAATTAGCTCCTAATTTGTCTAGTGTAACACATATTTTTTCCATAGTATCTTTATCATCTAATGATACATCTGGTGATATAAATGATGAATATGCTGATTGGCGAAATTTATTAGTAGGCAAATATTGTGATATATCAAATTCACCTTCTATTGCTTTAGCTGTGATAGAGGAAACATCTTCTTCTTGTGCTTTTATTAATTCTTCATAAGCATCTTCTAGTTTTTTAATGCAATCACGATATGTTTCAACCTCATATTCTTTTGCATAATCTCTTCTTATCTTTTTTACATAATCTTCAAATTTTTTACTATATTTTCTAATTAGCTTTCTAAAATTTAATTCAATATGTCCTATTAAATCAGGATTTACCCAATAAATTTCTTCGAATGTTTTATTTAAACTATCTATATCTGCCTTATTATCTCTAACATTTAAGAATACTCTCATATATTTATTAACATAATAAGTATAATCAAAATCTTTATCTGTTAGTTTTATGCCTGCTAGTTCAAATCTATCAATAAAATCATGAATAATTTTATCTACTGAATCAAAATTAAATACATAGTAATTACTTATATGATATATAAGTTCATCAAATCCCATTTTCTCATAGTATGTGTTGTATGGATTAAATATTTTTCTTACTTCTTGTAGAGCCGTAATCTTATCTATATATTCTTTTGTATCTTTTGAGTTAGATTTAATTTTAATAGATTTATTTTTAGCATTTATATACTTATAAACACTGTTTCTATAGGTTTCATATTTAGAAGAAAATTCATCAATTGTTCCATTGAACTTTTTAATATTGGCTTTTGTTTTTGTAGGAAGTGAAGATAATAGTGTTTTCTTTACTTCTACATCGTTATTAATAAAATCTAGAAAGTTATTCATCTGAATCACCTTTTTCTTCTGTAGCAATCTTACTACCATTTAAAAATTCAATGAATTCTTCTATCTTATTATAAACTTCAATTAAATCTTCTAAAGTTAATTGTGATAAGTCAAAATCAACTTTTTCGTTTAACATATAGTTCACCCCTTTTATTCGTTAAATGTATTATAACCAACTGTATCTTTTGAAAAATTAAGATCTACGTATAGTTCTGCTCCTTCAGAGTCTGTTTCTAAACTATCTATATCTTGGCCTTCAACCCATAAATATATTCTTGCTTTTGTAACCCCGTCTGGTATATCAAATAGTGGTCTTACAAAGTCTTCTTCATGAATTGTGTTTTGTAATGAGAAATATTTTAAATCTAAGTTAGGTGATCCTGATACATTATCTTTAACATATATAGGACCTCCTTCTTTTATCATTGCATATGTTGGAAATCTTTTACCATTAATTAAATTAATATCATATTTCATTGCTCTTTCAATTGAAAGGTCTGTATGTTTTTCACTATTAGGTTCAAAGATTATTGCCTCACACTTACCTTGGCATTTTAAATTTTGAATAGTTGTTGGATCTGTATTTAGTGGAACACTTCCTACTTTAACTATTCCTATTCTTAATGAATTAACTAATCCTCGCATTTCATCATTTCCATCTGATGTCATTGTGATTGCTGTCTCTTCATCAAAGTAAAGGTTATCCGCTACTGGTGAACCAGTTACATTTTTAAAAAATACATCAAAAGCTATATAGCTATTGTATGATCTTGGTTTTGTATCAACTACTTTTGTTGTATATATAAATCCGTTTTCATGTCTACGATTCTTATACTTAACTCCTGAAGTAGCAAATATATCAAAGAAATAACTATTATCCTCAGATATGCCATTTGAAGATATTGGAGTTAATCCATTTAATGCCCATTGATTTATGTGATTTGGATAAGTCTCTGTTACTTCATTTATTAATATATCTCTTGATATTTCAACTGCACTATCATAGTTAACTGCGTCAAATGATATGGATAATCCTCCGTTCTTTGCAACTACCATATTAAATTGCTTGATTTTAACATTTAATGCAGTTGAGAACCATGCGTATGATGAAAAGATAAATAAGACTCCTAAAAATACTATTAAAACTATTATTACTATTTTTTTATGTTTTTTATAAAAATTTATATCTCTTCACCTCCTTCATAAAGAAATGAAGAGTAAGTATAATAACATTACTCTTCATCTATGCCATTATACTAGTATTGACTAGTATATTATATTTTAATCACCATTTCCTTGCTCTGGTTCTTCTCCACCTTGTTGTTGATTATTATTTTCAACTGGAGTGATATCAGTACTTGGTCCTGTATAATCGATATCATCTTCAGTATATCTTTCCTTAGTAAATCCGAAGTTAATAGAAATTTTCTTTCCTAATGATGCGAAATCATAGTTATCAACATCTTGTCCTTCAATCCAGATATAAACTCTTACTTTAGTAATACTATTTGGTGCTAATTTCATGAATGTTGGTCTTTCAGTACTTGTTAAGTTTTTCATTGTATCTGTGAAATAAGGAAAATCAACTAATTTATATTCTGCACGAGCAGTTGTTTTAGCAGCTTCAGCAGCAGTTGCTTTTTCAGCATCTTCTGTTTGTGCTAATGCAGCAGCATTTCCGTTTACTGCAGTATCATATGTTGCATATTCAATTGTATTGTCTTCATAAGTATTATATTGTGCTCCATCATAGATATCAACATTATCAGCTATATTAATAACTCTGCTTATAGCATATGTTTTGTTTGCAGCATTATTTGCTACTCCAGAACATGCAGTTGAGTCATATGAAGCAGCTAAAGTAACATCTGTACCAGTTTCTTTTCTTATCTTACAACTTGTTTCGTACCAGTTAATTGCATTTTGTACATGTGCTTTATCATTTGGCTCCCAGATTTGAGCTTGACGACAAATACCAGTAACTTGTGCTTGACCAGTAGTTGCAGCTACATCTGTACAAGTAATACCAGTAATATTATCAACACTTGCAACTCCATCAGTAGCTTCAACACGTCCGATTTGTGCAAAAGCAATTCTTACTGAGTTTTCAATACCAGTTCCAGCTACACCACCATTAGTAGCTACTGTAACTGCTGAATTTGTAGTTAAATAAATATCTTCTTCATTTAATATATTATTTTCTGCGTAATATTCAGTTCCTGATAGGTTCTTAATGAATAAGTCAAATGCTACATAACCATTACTTTCACTTGTACCTATATTACCTTGTTCTGTATGATCATAGTTATGAACACGGCTTGCTAATAATCTATAACCACCTTTTGTAGTAGTTAAACTTCCTTTTTCATATAGTTGTAATCTTGATACTGTTGAATCAATATCACCTACTGATGAAATAGGAATTAACCCTGTTGATGCCCAAGTATTAGTATTACCTGTATAAGGTGTTGCATTCTTAGCATCTAATTGATATGACCAATGTTCTCCATCCATTGATAAGAATAGACCTTCAGTAGTTGCGATTTCTACATCGAAACTTGATACATTAACTGTTTTCATACCAATGAACCATGCATAAGTTCCAACTGAAACGATAATTGCGCAAACAAAACAAATAATTATTAGATTTCTTATTTTCTTTTTGCGTCTGTTATTTTTCATAAAATTTTCCCTCCTAATTTTATATCACGTAAGGGAATATTTCCCTTACATGTAATAACCTTTTTTTAATATTCACCATTTTGTTATGGTGTTTGTGGTTCTCCACTATTATTATTTGCTGGCGCTTCATAATCATATGCTGGATGCTCATCTCTTTGAACGTCAGTTGGTAAGTCAGCTCCTTCTGGGTTAACATAATTGATATCTTCATCGAAGAATCTTTCCTTAGTTAATCCAAATGCTACAGATATTTTCTTTCCTAATGATGCGAAATCATAGTTATCAACATCTTGACCTTCAAGCCATACATAAATTCTAACTTTTGTAATACTATTTGGTGCTAATGTAATGAATGTTGGTCTATTAACACCTGTTAGTGATTTTTCTTGATCTGTGAAATAATCATATGCATATAATTTACCAGTTGCTGGTGTTGCAGAAATACTTGCTGTATAACCATTGTAATCTACTCCATCATATACATCTACTTGATCAGTATAATCAATTACACCACTAATTGCATTTGTTTGTACATAAGTACCATCTGTTAATGTCTTACATGCTCCACTAAATGAAGTTGCTTGTGTTAAATCAGCTCCAGTTCTTTTTAAACATGAAGTTGCATACCAGTTAATTGCATTTTGTACGTGATATCTATCATTTGGTTCCCAGATTTGTGCTGGTCTTGATGCACATATTCCTGTTACATTAGTATCACTTGCACAAGTAATTCCTGTTATTGTTGCTTGTGTAGTTGTTGTAGCTTCAACACGTCCGATTTGTGCAAATCCAACTCTTACTGAGTTTTCAATACCTGTTCCAGCTACACCACCATTACTAGCTACTGTAACTTTTGAATCTGGAGTTAAATAAATTGCTTCTTCATTTCTTACATCTAATGATTTGTAATATTCATGACCAGATAAGTTTTTAACGAATAAGTCGAATACTACGTATCCATCTTGTTCTGTATTTCCTGCTACTGTATTAGCTACTTGACTAGCCATAATTCTATATCCACCAGGAGTAGTTGTGAAACTTCCTTTTTCGAATAATATCATTCTTGATGCAGTTGTATCAATAATACCTACTGAAGACATTGGATATAATCCACTTCCACCCCAGCTATTTGTATTATTTGAATCATTAACTGTAAGATGGTTTTCTTTATTTATTGTTACTGTATCAGACCAATGAACACCATCTAGCGAAAGTGATAATCCATCGATTGCAGCTATTTCTACATCAAAACTTGATACATTAACTGTTTTCATACCAATGAACCATGCATATGTTCCTGCACCTAATATAAATGCCATTAGAACAACTGCTAGGACCATTCGTCTTGCTCTCTTAATATGTTTTTTGCTTCTTTTTCTCATACATACTCCTCTTTCTAATCATCTACATACTCAGAATTAAAACTCATTATGATTTTAATTTCTCCGCCTAATATATTGTCGTTACATTCTGGGTCAGAGCCTTCAAGCCATAGAACTACTGTATATTTATCAATATCTCCTGGTTTAAAGTTTTCTACATGATCTAATGCAACTAATTTATCTTCCAAGAATGGAGTTGTATTTTTTTCAGCTTCATTCCTTGCAGATTTCTTTGCATAAGTGGTTTGAACATCGTTTTTATATACACGTATTCTAACCGCCTCATCAACATTTTTTATAACGTCTACTATTTCTATTTCACTATAATAGTCAGCTGTATCCTTGCCTTGATTTTCTACATAAAATGTATAGGCTAAATAATTTTGACCATTATGTGATCCTCCCCTTGAATCATGTATATTTTCTGGTAACCATCTATAAGATATGTTATCAAATGTATCAGGGGATAACGCATATAATTCGGATCTATATACTTTATAATCAGGATCATCATATACAATTAATCCTTTTTCATAATAAAGATTTCTATCCAGCGTTATACTAAAATTACTATTATTATAAACAATACCAATAACCGAGTACAAAATAGCTAGTAATAATAAAATGAGTAATAAAACAATTCTAACTATCCTTTTTAACCTTTTTTCTTTTTTGAGTTTGGTTGTAGTTAATGCAATTCTTTTATTATCCATTTCTGACTACTCCTTTATATCTTATGTATATCAGAGTTACACACTATGCTACACACTCCTATTATCATATTTTTTACAATACAACTATATTATAACATGTGGCAACCATATGTCAATAAGATTTGTCGAATTTTGTTGAAGAAAAAAAGCACATTATGTGCTTCTTAATTCTATTTTTATTAATTATTTAAATTCTTATATAGCATCGCTTCTTTAGGAAAATCTTCTTTTTAAATCCCCTAACATATCAAATATTAAAAATAATTTTGCTTCTTTTTTTATTTTATTATTTTTATTCATATTATCACCGTGCTTTATATATTAACATGTTTTTAAATTTTTGCAAAAAAAAGGATTTTATCCTTTATATTCAGTATTGTATCCGTGATTTTCAGCAGGTCTTTTATCATTTGGATACATAACATCTGTATATATATCAGTTTGTAGCTTTTTAACTAAGTTATATACATCAACATAATTTTCTATACTATTTATAGTTATTGGTGTATGCACACCATTAGCACCTACTTGACTTGTAGTACATACAATATCTCCTACATTAAACATTTGGTCAAATATTCCTCTATGTAAGTCTACATGAGATAATTCTGCAAATGGTTTATTATTAAATGTTTTAGTAAATATTCCTCCTGATATATATATACCTCTATCAGTTACTATGTAGTAAGTATTTCTATATCTTCTAAAAGTAAATATTATTCCACCTAAGTAAATCCATACTGGCATTAAGTGTAATAGCATAAATGGAATTATAAAAAATCCAAATCCACCCATTTCTCCAAAAACAAATGCTCCTCCAATGAAACCAAAATCAATGATAGCCCAAAGTATGGCAAATGGCATTAATGGATTAAATATACTTTCAAATATAAAACATTTTTTACTAGGTTTTCCTTCATATAATATTTTTTCATTATTTCCAACTAATTGTTTTAAATCTTCTTTCATTTTTATTCTCCTATCGCTTTTTTAATATCTAATTTTCTTTCTTCAAAATCAAATTTTGTTACTGGTATTCTTCCAATCATTTCTGTACGTAAGAAGTGATTCAAAGTATCAAACGAATTTAATGTCTTATCGGTACCTCTTCCACTGCCTCCTGCACAAGCTATACAAATAACTTTTTTGCCCATTATTTTAGAATCTTCTTTAAAAGCATCACATCTTTTTAATCTATCAAAAAATGCTTTTGCCGATTCACTCATTTCGTGAAAATATACTGGTGTAATAAATATATACATATCAAAGTCTTCCATATGTTTATATATATCATTGAAATCATCTTTTTGAACACATATATTTTTATTTATACATATTCCCCAGCCTCTAGCTCCACAAGCTAGACATCTATTTATATGTTTTTTATTTATACATATATGTTCCACTTCATAACCTTTTTCTTTTAAATCTTTTTCACATTCTTCTACACAAGCGAATGTAAGTCCCATTTTATTAGGAATAAAGCTATCTTCATTAACAATATTATTACTAAAACTTAAAATTAATGTTTTCATTTTACCTCCTAGACATCAATTTTTTGTTTTATAGATTCAATTTTTTCGTTATTTTCTTCTGAATCTACAAAATAATCTAAAAATTCAAAATCGAAGTATAAATATTCTGCAATACTATTAAAGTAATTAATAATAGATTTTATTTCTTCTTTATTCTCTTCTTTAGAAGCATATCCTGTCATAATTAAATATATTTTCTTTCCTTTTAATAATTCATGATTATAGAAAGGATTCATTCTATCTAATAAATTTTTAGCAATACCATTAATATTGCTCATGTACATTGGACTTGCTAATACTATTTTATCTTCTTTCAATATCTCTTCATACACATTATTAGTTATATAATCATTTAATACACAATGTTTTGGTAAATCTTTTTGACAACCTTCGCAGCCTAAGCAAAAACTAATTTCTTTATGTGCTAATGAGATTAGTGTATCTTCAGATGATTTAATACTTTCTAATATTTTATAACATTTTTTTTCTCTATTAGAACAATTTATTAATAGCATATATTTCTCCTTTAATTAATTTACTATTTATATTATAACATAGAAAAAAAGACTATAAATAGTCTTTTTATTTTTTGATTATTTACCATGACATTGCTTATATTTTTTACCACTGCCACATAGTCTTGTAAATTCACTTTTGTTCAGCTTTTTCACTCTTTTTCACTACTCATCTATAGCTGAGGATATCTAAAAAGGTATCTAAACTTATTGATTTAATGTATCGGAATATCTTAATCTTTCGAACAATCATTATTTAAAAATTATTGGTATATTTCCATATATTACTAATCTTATAATTCCTATAATTATTAAATGCAATGGATAATATATGTAAAATAAATATTTAAGATTTACTTTA
>Ga0310691_10002680_pt1 | contig 22840 bp, 19 predicted proteins | sample 176DNAGHGlowgp2_FD_203887 | JGI IMG/M metagenome (GOLD analysis project Ga0310691, IMG submission 203887) | Sheep rumen microbial communities from Palmerston North, Manawatu-Wanganui, New Zealand - 1766 DNA GHGlow gp2 (v2) (version 2) | ecosystem: Host-associated > Mammals > Digestive system >...
ACTTTCCATGAAAAGATCGACAAATGCGGGACCGCATCCTGAAAGTGCACCTGCGGGATCCATAAGTTTTTCCTCGATCTTAACGCATTTTCCGGCAAAAGAAAGTGCTTTTACAAACTCTTCTTCATCTCTTGCCGAAACCTGAGCGTTTGGTGTATATAATATAACTCCCTCGCCTACGGATACAGGGGTATTGGGCATGATCCTTATTATCGGATAATCAGCTCCCAGCATATCGGCTATATCATCGATGGAAACGGCCGCAGCCATAGATACCAGAACCGCGGGACGGTCACGTCCCGTTAAGTCATCCCTGATCTCATCGATCACACCGCCGATCATTACGGGCTTAACTCCCAGAAAGATAAAGTCACTCCAGCATACATCAGCGTTGTGACATACCCGGCAGCCGACCTCACGCGCAAGAGCATCAGCTTTGGCACGTGTCCTGTTCGCTATCATTATGTCAGTGGGGGGGACCGTCTTGGCAACCGCTTTTACAAGTGCTCCGCCCATATTACCTGTTCCGATAAATCCAAATGTAGCCATACTCTTTATCCCTCCGGGTATTATATGTTTTTGCGGCTTTTATTTTTTTGCCACAAATCTGGTTCCGGCTTCTTTGCCCTCGATGATATCATACAGTTCTTCGGGTTTTGACCCGTTAATGATGATGGTATCACGTCCGAATTCGGTTGTGATCCTGGCTGCGGAAAGTTTTGTGATCATTCCGCCGGTTCCGCGGTTCGTTCCGGCACCGCCCGCCATCTTTTCGATCTCTTCATCGAGGTTTTCGACTCTGTATATCAGTTTCGCATCCTTGTTGACATGCGGATCCTTGTCATAGAGTCCGTCAATGTCCGAAAGGATTACGAGAAAATCCGCATTGCAAAGTTTTAACACTATTGCAGAAAGTGTATCGTTATCACCCAGTACCTTATGTGCGCCGGTTTCGATCTCTGCCGACGATACCGAATCGTTTTCATTGACTACGGGGATGACTCCGGTCTCTAAAAGCGCTGAGAACGTTCCCGAAAGATGTTCCCTTCTTACGGGGTCCGCAACATCTTCATCGGTAAGAAGAATCTGAGCGACCGCCTGATTGTATTCGGCAAACAACTTGTCGTACATATGCATGAGCTGACACTGTCCGACTGCCGCACAGGCCTGTTTCATCCTAAGTTCCGTAGGTCTTATGCCCTGGGTTATCTTGGCCGCTCCTACGGCAATGGCTCCCGATGTTACAAGGATCACCTCATGACCGAAGCCTCTTAGATCGGCCAATACTCTTACTATTTTTTCAACACTGTGTATATCCATCGCGCCTGTATCGTGTGTAACGGTAGATGTACCCACCTTAACCACGATACGGTAACAATTTTTCTGCCACATCTCATCCTCCGAACCGCATAGGGATATGCATTCTTTTGAAAACAAGCCCCGATCTTACGACCGGGGCCTTGATGATCACTGTTTAAAAGATTAGCCGAGCTGTGCTGCAACTTCAGCGGCAAAGTCTTCGTTTTTCTTTTCCATACCTTCACCAACTTCAAAACGGATGAACTTGGCAACGGTAAGATCCTTGGAAACAGACTCAAGATACTTGGCAACGGGCTGCTTGCCGTCTTCAGCCTTAACGTAAGCCTGATCGAGAAGGCAGATCTCTTTAAGATGCTTGTTGATACGACCTTCTACAAGACCGCCGAATACCTTGTCGTTAAGGTATGTTGCCTTACCTTCCATAGCAAGTGCTGCAAGCTGCTTGGCTGCTTCGTCTGATAAGAAGTTGAATAAGAACTGCATGTTCGTTTTCTTTTCATCATAGATAGCCTTGTCTTCGGCACTCCAGATATTCTCGTTGTAAGCTCTTTCGATAAGAGCGTTGAGAATGGGCTTGGGTAAAGAAGCGGGATCGTTTAATGCGCTGTCGATAACGATCTCTCTTTCTTTTGCCATCTGATCTGCGGAGATCTCGGACTTATTAACGAACTGAGGGTTCATTGCAGCAACCTGCATTGCAACGTTGGTAAGAGCTTCCTTGATGTCATCGCCGTCGCCTGCACCGTTACCTACAACTACAACGCCGATCCTTCCGCCGCCGTGGATATAGGATACAACACAGTCGCCTTCAGCCTTTTCAAATCTTCTTATGGAAAGCTTTTCGCCGATCGTTGCGGTCTTCTCAACGAGCAATTCCTTAACGGTCATAGCGGGGTTGCTTAACAATTTCTCTTCAAGTAAAGCATCAACGTCTTTAGCCGATGTAGCAAGAGCCTGCTTGGCAACTTCTTCAACAAATGCCTGGAATACTTCATTCTTGGCAACGAAGTCGGTCTCTGCATTAACTTCAACCACTGCTGCTTTCTTGTTACCGTCAAGAGCTACGCGGCAGATACCTTCTGCTGCGATACGTCCTGCTTTTTTCTCGAACTTGGCTGCTCCGCTCTTTCTTAAGAACTCAACAGCTTCATCCATATTTCCGTTTGTCTCGGTAAGCGCCTTCTTACAATCCATCATACCGGCGCCGGTCATTTCACGTAATTCTTTTACCATACTGGCGGTAATGTCTGCCATATCAATATCCTCCTTGGGAAATAATCATTGTTAAAAAGAAACTATTAAGCTTCCTCAGCTTCAGCAACTTCCTCGATATCGGTTGCTTCGGTTTCTGCATCTGCGTTTGCGTCTGCTGCTTCAACAGATTCAGCTGTTTCGCCGGTCTCACCCTGGTTAGCTTCGATAACCGCATCAGCCATCTTGGAAACGATGAGTTTAACGGCACGGATAGCGTCGTCATTACCGGGGATGATGAAGTCAAGTTCTTCGGGATCGCAGTTGGTATCGCCGATACCGATAAGAGTGATTCCGAGTGAATGAGCTTCCGTTACACAGATGTGCTCTTTCTTGGGGTCAACAACGAAAATAGCATCGGGGATCCTCTTCATGTTCTTGATACCGCCGAGGTTCTTTTCAAGCTTATCCCATTCTTTTCTTAAAGCGATAACTTCTTTCTTGGGTAATACATCGAATGTTCCGTCCTGAGACATTGTTTCGATCTCTTTTAAACGGGCAATTCTGGACTGGATGGTCTTGAAGTTGGTAAGCATACCACCAAGCCATCTTTCATTGACATAGAACATACCGCAACGCTCTGCCTCGGTCTTAACCGCATCCTGAGCCTGCTTTTTGGTACCTACGAACAATACGATACCACCCTGTGCAACGATATCGGAAATTGCGTTGTAGGCTTCGTCAACCTTGCCAACCGACTTCTGAAGATCGATGATGTGGATACCGTTTCTCTCGGTGAAGATGTAGGGAGCCATCTTAGGGTTCCATCTTCTGGTCTGGTGTCCGAAATGAACACCTGCTTCAAGTAACTGTTTCATTGAAATAACGCTCATTTTAATACCTCCGTTGGTTAATTCTTCCGCGAAGCTTCATAGTCCGCAAACCCCAAGCGTTAAGGGCACCTGCGGGAAGACATCCGCGTGATTGATGGTTACATGCGCATTTTCACACGCTCGCTCATTTTAACACCATTTTACATTGCATGCAAGCATTAATGAATCAAATCTATATAACATCATAATCGCCGGCGGTAAAAAACCAGTTTCTCCAATCTTTTACAATTGCATCGTCATACTCCGGATCCAGTTTTCTGTAAATGATCGGAGTAGGTTGAGGAAGCAGTTTTTCAGGGCATCTTATAAACCCGTTTTTTTTAAGTATACCGGCTTCTTCGGCCGCATTCTGAATAAGACATCCTGCAAGACAGGCACCTTTTTCCTTTTTCATTACATTCATCAGATGATTCAAAAGCTCTTTTGCCTCATTTTCGTATCCGTTTATATAAAGGAAATCAGCAATCATTCCGGATGTCATGCCTGCAATCTCAAGCACTCTCCCAACACCATATGCTATGACCTTTTCATCTTTTATATAAAAGAACGGATGATATTCTCTGATAGGAACGTCTAAATATCTGTAGGAAATGTATTCTGCATTTCTTACTCCGATAACAGGATATTTGTCTCTGATGTCATCCCAAAATTCATCCATCAACTTAACATTTTCATCTGTTATCTTCACAATATGGCTATCATCCGACTTTTTGGTTTTAAAGAAAAGATCTCCCACTGATGCTATGGCTCCCAGAAATCTGCTTCCGGTTTTTTCCTTTATCATCTGTTTGCAATTCATCGGCTTTAAATATAGTGCCATATATCCAAGGTCTTTAAAATTCAGTTTCTTTAAAAAACCCGGATGAGAATTTGGATTCGGTGCTCCGTAAACAAAGCGATATCCTTCTTTTGATGCTCTGTCATAAGTAATCTCGGCAAGTCCTGTAAATATCTTCTGCCCTCGGTATTCTTTTCTGGTAAGAGTATTCAGAGACAAAATGACCTTAAGCGTTTCTCCTTTTGAATAAATGAATTTCGGAGAAACGAGATATTGCCCGGCCAGAACATTTTTCTCCTCGTCAAGAGCAAGTTCAATAATCGCATCGCCTGCGGGATTTTTGAAATACTCATATTCAACAAACTCCGGATTCGCGGTAATCTCGTCTTCACCATAATTTTCTGCCGTCATGGCATTCATTTCGTCAAAATAGCGTCTGTCATAGACTATGTCTTTCCACATATAATGCTCCGTTTCGGCGACCGGGTCGCCAGTCGATCGATCATTTAAGATTGTGCTTCCCGTTTTATTACGTTTTCAAGCGAATCAAATTTAAAAGTTGTAAATAGTTTTTTGAGTTTTCGATAATTGCCGCGGATTCCCCAATAAGTAATCATATGGTCCCTTAAATTCATCCGGATTCTTGGTGTCTTGGGATCTATCTCCCAGGGATGAATATACATTACCGATAACTCATTTTTCTTTTTTATCTTCGTTTTCATAATCGCTGAAATGACAAAACACGGCAAATATCTGAGATAGGTTCCCCCTGCATAAGGTAAGGTAAACCATCCCAGCTTATATACCGAAGGAGGAAATTCCTTAAGATCTGACTCTTTATTAAACAAAGAAGTGTTATAAACCGATGTCGGAGCTCCGCTTACCCCATAAAGAAAAGTCTTCATAGGAAAAATGGAACTGTCAATCCTGTATCCGACTTCATCAAGTATCTTTAGCGCCCAGAATGACTCCTCGGTTATTGACCACGAGGGTGCCCGATAGCTAATCACCTCCTTACCGATTATCTCTTCAAGTGCTTTTTTAGCTTTCGATACATCTTCCTTGAATTCTGCGGGAGATTGTTTATAAATAAGCTGATGAGCATAACTGTGACATCCGATCTCATGCCCGGCCTCACTGATCTTTTTAACCATCCCGGGATATTCTTCGGCTATACTTCCTACAACAAAAAAGGTCGCCCGAACATCATACTTGTCAAACAACTCCAATAATCGATCAACATTACCCTCAACACGTTTCTCAGCGTTTTCTTTGTCTATGCCATGCGCCAGATTAATGTTATACCATTCTTCAAGATCAACACACATGACATTGGTAACACTTTGATAATTATTTCTCATTAAAAGTACTCCTCGTTCCGACTTTTTCGCAAAATTCAAGAATTTGTCAACTTTTTTCGCATTCTAATAATTTTATCACCTATTGTGTGAAGCATGCAATAGTCGACAATCAGTCTGTAAAGAGCTGTACCCAGTAATATCCGTATCCGCCGTTTATGTGGACAACCCCGATCCCGATATGGTTAAAATTGCCTCCCAATATATTCTGACGGTGTCCCGATGAGTTCATCCAGGAATTCATTACCTCGGAAGGACTTCGCTGTCCCGCCGCGATATTTTCACCCGCATATCCGTATGAAACACCGTACTCATCAAATACCGTAAAACAGCTCGTACCGTCGGGGCGCGTATGATCAAAGAGAGAGATGATCTCTTCGGCACGTTTCTGCGCAGCGGCATTGAGCTCACTCGTCATGGATAGGCCGCCGAGTCCCGCATTGGCTCTTTCATTGTTTACAAGAGCCAGCACCTGTGATGCGTAATCACCCGTTGACTGCTGTGTTGTCTGAGGTGCCGAGTCACTGCTACCGCCATTGTTGCTGCCGCCATTATTGCTGCCACTGCCACTGTTACCGCCGCCGTTACTGCCGCCATTGTTGCCACCACCGTTGTTGCCACCGCCGTTGTTGCTGCCACCGTTGTTGCCGCCTTTCTTGGGGGTGTTCACTTCGTTGGCATATCTGATGTAAGCCATTATAGCGGCATCCTCAAACATATAGTCGGGCGATGTCTTATTCTCACTTATCTCGTATATGTTTTCTTTTTCCCGGGCAACGGTATCGGGGACTGCCGCGAGTTCTGCGGGTTTGTCAAAAACTATCGGTGTCGTATCGATCGTATCTAGTGTGTTACAGGCCGGAAGCGACAGACATGCTGACAACAGTAAGATCGTTAATCTGTTCTTAATCATTGTCTTTTCCCTCTTCCTGCATCTGCTTTTCTAACTCTTCGATCTCTTTGGACATCTCTTCAAACTTCTTTAAAAACTCTTTTCGATCCTTGTCGGTCCACTTATCCAGAGTAAGATATCTTACGACATCAAGATATAGAGAATTGAACTCAGGGTCGCTTTCGCGAAGAAGGCGGATCTTGGCATTGTATTCCATGATTGCTCCCTGATTGGCCCGTTCCTCCTCGGTAAGAGAGTTGGCAAAATCCTCTTCCGCCTTGTTTGCTTCTTCGATCTGCTTGTTGTATTCGTCAAGCGTCTTTTCAAGTTTTTCGAGATTTTTAACGGTTACTTCATTATCTTTTTTAAGTTGTTCGTACTCTGACACTTTGGCATCATAATCTTTAACAAGCCCGTTATACTTATCAAGAAGTGCGTTATATTCCTGCTCGTAATGGGCATTCAGTTCATCAACTCTGGCGGTTGTCTTGGTAAAGAAGCGATTGTAATACCACCACGCACCTGCCGCACCGATGGCAAGTATGATCACCAACAGGATGGTCGTTCCGAGTAAAAATGCAGAACGGGTCTTTAATCTTTTATATTTTTTGTAATCCCTCTCCGAAAGCACGGCGATGGAATCTGTTTTCTTATTTTTATGCTTTTTTGATCTTACTTTTGTTTCGACCGCTTCACTTTCGGAATTGGGGGTATCGGTATTTTCTGTCTGTACTACAGTATTGTTGTCTTCCATATATATATCCTCCGTTTTACTGTCGTATCATATATTATAATGCTTTCTGCCCTTTATTCAAGATTCCCCGACACTCTGAGCCGGCCGCCCGTACTCTGATCGGCTTCCATGGTTTGACCTGGGACTATCCGAAAATTGTCAAAAACTATCTTAATCGTTTTAGTTTTCTTTATCGTATTTGATTATTAATTGATTTTATGTATAATCGTTAAAGTATCATCTTCGGTATTATTATCTTGGAGGATTTATAAATATGAAAAAAACATTTCTGATAAGAGTAGCCGCTCTTGCGGTTGCAACAGTATTTGCCTTATCACCGGTGCTTAATGCATATGCCGATGAAGGCGATGAAGACAAGATCGAAACAGAACTTACTCCCCTTCGCGATGCCGTTACCTCGGTAATGGGCGACGATATCATAGTCGGAGCCGCTTGCACCAAGGATGAACTTTCCCGCAAAGCCATCCAGAAGCTTATCGAGCATCATTTCAATGCCGTTACATTCGGTAACGAGCTTAAGCCCGACGCACTGTTCGGATACAGTAACGGCAAAGTTCCCGGAACCCATACCGACGAACTTAACGGCAAGGAAATAACCGTTCCCAATATGGACTTTTCCCGTGCCGAATATATGTGTGAGATCATTTATAAGTGGAATCAGGAGAATCCCGACAGACCCATCAAGATAAGAGGTCATGTTCTTGTATGGCATTCCCAGACTCCCGAATGGTTCTTCCACGAGGATTATGACAAGACAAAGCCTTATGTAACACCCGATGAGATGAATGTAAGACTTGAATGGTATATCCGCGAAGTTCTTACACATTTTACCGGTGAAGACAGCAAATACAAAGGAATGTTCTATGGATGGGACGTTGTAAACGAGGCGATCTCCGACGGAACCAAGAGTTACAGGACCGATACCGAAAACGCAAGCGAACAGCTTTCAAGAGATACCCACGGTTCGAACTCAAGCTGGTGGCATGTTTACGGAAACGAACAGTTCATAATCAACGCCTTCAAATACGCCAACAAATATGCTCCCGCAGACCTCGATCTTTACTACAACGATTACAACGATACCGATCTTTCCAAGGCATTCGGCATCGTTAAACTCATAGAAGCCGTTAAAGCCGATCCGGATACCAGGATCGACGGTATGGGAATGCAAGGTCATTACAATTCAAACGACATGAACGACAGCAAGTTTGAAACCTGCGCCAAGAAGTATCTTGAAACCGGCGTAAAAGTAATGATCACCGAATGGGATCTTAAGTCCGACAACTACGATCCGAACGACGAAGCCAACAAAGTCACCGAATATACAAGACAGGCGCACAGATACGAAGCCATCTACAAAAAACTCATCAAGTTACAGGAAAACGGCTATGACATCGCCGGCTTTACTTTCTGGGGAACGATCGACAAGCTTTCATGGCTTCAGACCCAGTCAAACGTCGGAGGCGGATCGACAACCGGCAACACACAGTGCCCGCTTCTGTTCGATGATGACTACCATGCAAAACCCGCTTACTGGGCATTCGTGGATGCGGACAAGATAAACGACATGCAGAAGGCCTTCAAGGAAAAAGAAAAGGCTGAAAAAGAATCGGCTGCTTCAACCGAGGGCAGCACTGAGGCAAGCGTTGATGATAAAAAGATCGATGTCGAAGTTAAGGATGTCGATGCAGAGATCAAAGATGTTGAAGTTGAAGATATCGATGTTAATGTTGATGTCAATGTCGACGATCCCGCAAAAGAAAAGCCCCACAAACGCTCCACTCCGATGATCATCGCAACCTGCGCAGTCATCGCTGCGATCGTATTTGCGGGAAGCCTTGCAACACAGAAGTACCGCGAGAAACACGGCCCGAAGAAAAACAAAAAAGATAAAGATTGAAATAAGTAATACCGGCTTATATATATTCAATGCCGCAATGACATTTGACAACCTCTGAGTTTTTGCGAACAGCACTTAGCGAATCCGAGTACGATTAAGCGATTTCGAGGACTGTCTGAGGAACGAAGTGACAAGTTCCGCAGAAATCGCTGTGATAATGAGTACGATGGATGAGCTTAGTGCAGTTTCGCGTTACGAAGAGTTGTAAATGTCATTGCGGCATTATTATATCAGCCTCTATTGTTTCAATTCAGTTGTTTTTAATCTCATGCTTAAGGTATATGATGTAGCCCGCAAGTATCATGAGAAGGCTCAGCATGATGTAGATCAGGGGAGCGGCCTGATATTCGGTCAGGTATCGGCCGAGTTTTATAAGCCTGAAATCATATACGATACGTGATGACACTATCGAAGGCGACAATATGCTTACAGTCTGCGATAAGGCTCTCAGGTTAAGCGGGATCGATGTTGAAAGTGCAAAGATACCGAAATTTCCGCCGATCACGATTCCCATGGTCGCAAGGCTGTTTCTTGTTACATTCGATGCGAAAAGAGCAAATGCAGACATCATAAATGTAAAGGAAAAGAGCATTACCAGTATGATACCCTCAAGCTGCCACATGTTCATGTCTGCTGCCGCCAATGGCCGGTATATCTGTACCGCCGCCTGCATGCCCGGAAATCCCCACGCAATACCTATATATGCCAAAAATCCTGTTACGACCGGCAAAAGACAGGCAAACGTATAGGTCATTCCTGCAAGTATCTTTGCAAAGTAAAGTTCTTTTCTGCCGTTTATGGAAGCTCTTATCATCGGATCGGTACGACGCTGTGTTTCGGTGGCAAATACAGCCGCGAGGCTTATACCGACAATAAGTATCATATAGATTATAAAGTTTGTCGTCCCCTCCAAAACACCGCTTACAACAGTCGTATCGTACCCGACAAAAGGCTTCTTAACGTCTTTCTCACGACTGTTCCAGTACTCGATCTCCCCCGGAGACAAAACAAGTGCATCATACGCTTCCTCCATACCCTCTTCCCGTTTTTGATAAACAGCCCTCTCGTCAATGTCTTTTAAGACCGTCTTGTATCCGATGACTTCTCTTACCCATTCCCTTACCGTAGAATACTCGATCTCGTCGGGATCTTTGGGCTCCCCCATCTCATCCGTTACGGTTAACATCTCTTTTATCAGCTCATCGTCGATCGCGCGGCCGTCCATAGCCTGATATCTTATAAGATCCGCGGGATCTATGTTTCCTCTTACTTCGAATTCACCCTGGATAAAAGAAAACACAAAGAAGATCAGAAACGTTATGAGGGCAACTCTGTTTTTAAATATTTTCTGCAGTTCAAATTTATATAACGTAAAAAAACAACTTTTCTTTTTCATATAAATCTCCATTTCGTGCCGGACACGTTCCGTTTACGCCCGGCACGATCTATTCAAATTCCTTGAGATAAAATTCCTCGAGGCTTCCGTCTTCTTCTTTCCAGGAACCCTGCCAGATGATATGTCCGTTTTTCATCATGATGATCCTGTCCGCAATGTGTTCGATATCAGACACGATATGAGTAGACAGCACAACAACGGATACTTTTCCGAGATCCTCTATAAGATTTCTGAATCTCACTCTTTCCTTGGGATCAAGGCCCGCCGTCGGCTCATCGAGGATCAGTACCTCGGGACGGTTTATGAGTGCCTGAGCTATGCCAAGACGCTGTTTCATGCCTCCTGAATACTTCTTTACCTTAACTTTGGCCTTATCTTCAAGACCCACAAGTTCAAGCAGTTCTTTACATCTGACCTTAGCCGTTTTCTTGTCCAGTCCCTTGAGTGCACAGAAATACATCAGAAATTCCGTTCCGGTAAATTCGGGATAATATCCGAAATCCTGAGGAAGATATCCTAAAACGTTTCTGTACTCCTCACTGTTTACGGGGTGCCCGTCATACTCGATCATACCTTCCGTAGGTGTAAGTATCCCGCACATCATGCGCATGAGAGTTGTCTTACCCGCTCCGTTTGCGCCCAGTAATCCGGTCACTCCTTTTTCCAGTTTAAAAGTCATCTTATCAACTGCGATCTTATCGCCGTATTGTTTGGTAAGTCCCGTAACCGTTAATTCCACGAAAGTTTCTCCTCCAATTTCACAGTTTTAACTATTTCATATATTTGTATGGCCAATAAAACGATCGTAATAACAAACACTACCCACATATCAAGGTAAAAGAACATATCAAGCCCGCCGAGCGTTACCCTTTTTACCAGAAATACCGCTGCCGCCACACCAAGACAGCTCCATTCGTTTTCTCTTCCGAAAGAGGTCCTTTCCACGATGAAACAGAGTATGTTTGTGATAAGGAACGGAATCAGTATCTGCATCGCTGAGTACAGTATCCCCGCTCCCAGGCTTAATCGTAAAAGAACCGAGGCAAGTATTATCGTAATGAACTGTATAAAACATACTGCGGTCGCTTTGGCAAAAAAGACTCCTTTTCCCGAGAATACCGTAACTTTCTCAAGTTCATTCATCTTATTCACTCTTGCCCTGAAAGCTTCTATGATCCCCAGTCCCGCAAAGAACGGCATAAAATCCGAAAGAGCCTTGATCTTGTCTATAAATATGCCGTCATTAACCGATATCGCAAATGCCAGTATACAAAGAGACAGCAACCAGATATACGCCCTTATGTATCGCGCATGCACAAGTATCATCGTAAAGATGTTTACCGGCTTCCCGGCACCGGTCTTTTTAATACTGCGTATAAACTCATCCTTTTTAACAAAATCCGGATCTCCCGCATATTCTTGTAATTTTCTTTTAAGGTCTTTATCTCTCATTTGCCGGTCCCCCTTTCCAATGTTTCTTTAAGGATACTCTTTGATCTGTTCAGCCGTCTTAATATCGCAAACCGCGACATATCAAATATCCTGCACAACTCGCTCATCGGTTCTTCGTTTACGAATCTTAGTATCACCATTTCCTTATCTTCGGGATCGAGTTTTTCAAGCGCGTCCCTTAGCGACACCTTTGTTACAAGATCGTCTTCAAATTCGCACGAAACGTTTAACGCGTCCTCATCGTCCGTTGAGACGGGCTTGATCCGTCTGTATTCATCTATACAGAGATTTCTTGCAACAGTATAAAGAAAACGGTCGGGCTCCTTGGCCTCTGCTTTTAAGAATCTTAAAAACGTTTCCTGCGTCAGATCTTCGGCGAGGGCTTTGTTATTAACTTTAAAGAAGATATATCTGTATATCCTGTCGTAGTACTTTTCTATATCCATGGATTACCTCGTACATTATGTTAGACGATTCAAGTATACAAAATGTGCGCCTTAGGAATCAAAAATTTTAAAAAACGGTCCCGGGCATTGCCCGAAACCGCATTTTGATCGTTACCTTCCAAGTATTTTGTTGATCGTCTTCTTGATCTTTTCTTTTATGAAATCTCTCTCGTCTTCGAGTGCGAGATAATAAACATAGGAATCGATCACCATATCTATCGGAAGACCTCTTCCCACGATCTTAAAGTTCACAAAACCGCGATCCACATATGAACCGATCTCATCGGTACTTATGAAGTGAGGGCGTTTCATGCATTCCGCAAAATCCGGTCTTCCCTTTTTGTTGGGACAGTCAAAAGATGTGCCCTTTTCAAAAGTAAGCTGCATGAGCGATTCATCTTTATAATGATCCACACGCTTGGGACAGTGCGGGAAACATACTTCATCGACTAGGATCTCTATCTTATCGGCTTTCGGTTCGAGTGCTTTTAACACTTCTTCATCGTGATTAAGATCGTAGTCAAGGACCACCAGAAAATAATCTTTGTCAAGCTCGGCCATCAGTTCTGCGGGATCGACGATCCTCTTGGTGGTACTTGATAAATATTTGAAATCCGGATAAGTCTTTTTAAGATATTCCTCAAGTACGGGCCGGTTGCAGAGCACCTGATTGAATCCGTTATTTGCAAGCTCCATTATGAGATTGCAATATGTGTCGTTTAAGTGCTTCTCTTCAATGAGTGAATTGGTCCATGTAAAACGCACGGGAACATTAAGGCCGTTGTAGGTCTTAATGATCTTTTCCATATCCCCTTTCGAAGTAAGCCCGAATACGGCACGTCCGCCGTTCCATATGGCTCCGGGAAATGTTCCGTACACGCTTCCGATCTTATATCCTTCATGAAACTTGTCGGGATATTCCTTCATTAAGTTGATGATGACCTGGTTTAAATAGAAATGAACGGTTATACCGGGCAGATGCCAGTATACTTCTTTTGCCATGCCTTCCTCCGTTTACGGCCACTTGCCGGGGCGCGGTTTGTTGACCACGATAACTCTCTGCTTTTCAAGGTTTCTTAAAAGCAAAAGTCTTGCCTCTCCCGCTTTCTCGGGCTTTAACATAAAGAAACAGTATGTATCGATCAGCGAGAACAGATTTGCGGTACGTCCTTCGATCTTAAAGTTGTTGATCCCTGCGGGAACGTACTTTTCCCAGATGTCCTTGGGTGAAATGAACGTAGGATAATCCTGTATGGTGTGAACACAGTTATACTCGCCGTAATCGCAATGCCAGTGCTTTATGGGGATCTGTTTGTCGGGCGGAAGCGTACGGTTTAAAAGTACGGTCTTCTGATCCTTGGCGATCTGTCTGTAATGCTCGCCTCGTCTCTTACACCCCGGCTCACAAAGCGTATTGACTAAAACCTCAAGTTTTTCTTTGTGCTCGACTTTATCAAGAAGATCCCATTTGTTGTTAAGATTGTAATCAAGAACAATGTATTTATAGGGTTTGTCTATCTCTGCATTCAGTTCGTCGACATCTTTGATCTCTTTACATGTTGAACTGTTATAGGCAAAATTCGGATATTTCTCCCTTAAGTACTTCTCAAGTATCGGAGAAAAGACCATTACCTCATTCATGCCGTTGTCGGCAGCCTGCATACAGTAATTGCAGAATGCGTCTTCACAGTCATGCTCGTTAAGCAACGGATTTGTGAATGTATATCTGATCGGAACTCCTTCATCGTTTACGCTCTTAATAACGCTTTCGATAAAGTTTGAATCACACTGGTCGTACGGAGGCGTAAGTCTTCCGCCGTTCCAGAGAGCTGTCGGAAAACATCCGAAAAGAGAGCCTATCTCCACTCCTTCCCTGAAATATTCGGGATGTGTCTTTAAAAGACTTATCCAAAACATATTAAGCGGGTAATTATATCTAAGTCCCGGTAAATGAAACCTTACTGGTAGCATCTCTCCTCCTATTCTTCTTCCTTTTTGGGCTCAAAACGCTCATAAGAGAAAGATTTAAAGTTCGCGTACACGGGCTCTTCCCTGTCTTCGCCGTCCGTAGCGAAGATACCTACCGTACAGCCCACAAATCCGCCCGCAACTTCCGTTGAAAGTGCGGATATGTCAAGATCGCGTACGAAAGGTTCAAGTCCGCTTTCACTCAGTGAATAGAACGATGCGGAAGTCCCGGCAACTTTCATTATAAGTGTTGCGGGGCTTTCTCTCAACACATCTTCACACAAAAGCTCGGGCTCGCCGTTTTTGACAAGCACTACCCTGCCCTTATTTTCCGAAACTTCGAATCTTACATGATAGTCACTGCTCTGCATAAGGCAAAGACCTGCTCTTGTTCCCATCATGAGATTATCGGTAAAAAGAACGCATCTCGCTTCAAAAAGCTTGGAATCCTGCCTTATGCAGATATAGGAAGGTGTCTTTCTTTCCGAAAGATTATCCGTACCGCATTTAAGCAAAAGTCCCTTATCCGTCAGTTTTGCCTCGTCGGTAAACGGTTTCCTGAGAGTCATGAACTCGGGTCCGAAACCGGTCATTTTGGAAAAATTATACCTTTTTGAAATATTGGGAAGGCTTGTTTCGGGACACTCGGGAATATATGCATCAAGTTTTATATTTAATTCTTCCGACAAGCGTCCGAGTCCGGGATTGACAAGCGGCCAGTCATCCTCAAAGATGACTCTGGCAAGGAAGGTCTCTCTGCCCATTGTCGTAAATCCCTTGGTGGGTCTTACCGCAAGCATTACCATATAGTAATCGCCGTTTATGTTCTGTACAAGGTCGGCATGTCCGACATACTGTATCGGATACATCTTTCCCAAAAATCTGTGTGTAAATATCGGGTTTTTCTTGTCGCCTTCGTAAGGTCCGAAAATGTTTTTGCTCCTTGCGCAGCATATCGCATGTTCGGGACCCGTACCGCCTTCGGCATGAATGATGTAATAATAATCTCCTATATGATAGATGTGCGGTCCTTCGGGCCATGCGCAGTCTCTTAACGCGCCTTTCCACGCCTCACATCGCTCCCCGATGAGTTTAAAATTCTTATAATCAAACTCCTGGATATAGATCGTATTGTCACCCCAGAACTTCGGACCGTTCACATCGTCGTGAGTACCGCAGTAATAGCACTTTCCGTCCGTATCAAAGAAAAGGCTCGGATCGATACCGTCGGCGCCTTCGATGTAATGAGGCTCGCTCCACGGTCCTTCCGGATTTTCTGCGGTAACCACAAAGTTTCCGCCATGAGTAACATTTGTGCAGATGACATAGAAAAGTCCGTCATAATATCTGATCGTAGGAGCAAAAAGTCCCTGTGAGATCTCCGCATTATCAAGCGGCAGTTGTGAGGGACGGTCAAGCACGTTTCCTATCTGTTCCCAGTGTGCAAGGTCTTTACTGTGCATGATGGGAAGACCGGGGAAATATGCAAACGATGAATTTACAAGGTAAAAATCATCGTTAACCGCACATATTGACGGATCGGGGTAAAATCCCGATAAAATGGGGTTTTTGGCTGTAACCATGGCAGTCTCCTTTTTTATGGCTTTGTGATAACGTGTCATTACCCAACCTTACGGCTTGGTAATGACGTGTTATTACAAACCTTACGGCTTTGTGATAACGATCTCATTGTCTTTCTTGGTGATCTTGACTTTATTGTCTGTAAGTGACAGTTCTTCTATCAGTTCCGCGGGTATCTGGACACGTCCAGCCCTGTCAAGAACGGCATACTCGTCCTGCGTATCCTCGGCTCTCCAGTCGATGTTTGTTTCCTTGAGTCTGTCGGCGTATTTTTCCTTGAGCACTCTTTCGGAACTTATCTTTCCGTCTCTTATCGCAACGACGCGGCGAACCTTTTTGGAAAGCGCCATATCATGGGTAACGATAAGTATGGTCTGACCGTTTCTGTTAAGTTCCGTAAATACGTCGAATATGAAATCCGCAGTCTTAAAGTCAACGCTTCCGGTAGGCTCATCGGCCAGCAGAAGTTTGGGTGAATTGGCAAGTGCGATCGCAATGGCGATACGCTGTTGTTCACCGCCCGATAACATGTTCATTCGGCTGTGCTTCTTATGGCTCATTCCGACCATTTCAAGAAGTTCAAGCGCCTTGTCGTGTTTATGCTTGGTATTTGATAGATTCATGGGAAGCATAACGTTCTCGATGGCACTTAAGAACGGAAGCATGTTACGTCCGTTGTTCTGCCACACAAACCCTACCGTATCACGCTTGTAAAGGACAAGCTCTTTTTCGCTCATCGTAAAAAGATTCTGTCCGGCAACAAACAATGATCCGGCGCTTGGCTTGTCAAGTCCGCCTATCATGTTAAGAAACGTTGATTTACCCGAACCCGAGTTACCGATTATGGCGGTTAGTTCTCCCGTTTCCACGGAAAGATCGAGTCCCTGAAGGGCTAAAACTTCGGTTTCTTTTGTCTTATATATCTTAACGAGGCCGTCGGCCCTTATCATATCTTCAGCCATTTATCCTCTCCCCGTTTTCAAGCTCTATTATCTCGTCTGCAGCGCCCATAAGGCCGACGTCATGGGTGGTCATAAGAATCGTGATGCCTTCTTTGCGCGTCATTTCCTTGAATATCTCGGTCACCTTGGCAGCCATCTGTGAATCCAGCTCCGCCGTGGGCTCGTCGGCAAGTATCAGTTTGGGTCCGTGGGCAAAAGAACGCGCAATGGCAACCCTTTGCTGCTCACCGCCGGACATTTCCGCAGGCATATGATTCATACGGTTTGCAAGTCCCACCATACGAAGACATTCTTCAACACGTTTGTCTCTTTCCTTGGAAGGCTTTATGCCTGCCATACGCATGGAAAACTCAACATTCTGGAAGGCATTGAGCGAGGGTATGAGCGAAACCGACTGGAATACAAAGCCCATTTCCTTTCTTCTCAATTCCTCGCGATCGTATAAAGACATTCCCTTTATGGGTCTGCCGCTTATGGAAACACTTCCCGAAGTCGGATCATCAAGCGTTCCGATGATGTTCATAAGAGTCGTCTTACCCGATCCCGAACGCCCCCTTAATATACAGAACGTTCCGGCTTCGACCTTGGCGTCCACTCCCTTTAAGGCGGTGAACTCACCTCCCGGTACCGGGAATACTCTTGTTATCTTTTCAGCATCGATTACCGCATTACTCATTATTCTTCACCTAACTTAAGTGCCTTGGTAACGTTCATCTTAAACAGTATACCTACCAGAACACACATGGAAATAATCATTACAAGTGCAATTACACCGTAGAGCCTGTACATATCCGAAGCAACCGTTATGAGTTTCATCGGAAGTGCCTGATCCTTGGAAGCATAAGCCTGCTGAAGGATGGGTACAAACATCGAAGACGTAAGTTTACCTATCCCGATACCCGCAAGTATCGAGAATACGCCCGAAAATATCTGCTCATTCATGAGCATATGGAATATCTCGCCTTTGTGGAAACCTGTAGCCCTGAGTACACCGAAGATAAGTTCCCTCTCTCTTATGGACATTACCCAGTAGATCAGGTAACCCACGGCACAGAGTATGATCGTTACCACAAATCCCATGGTAAGCACACCGTTTGTACCCTGTAAAAGAGGATCTTCAAGTGTTGCGTTCATACGGTCACCGGCATTCATATACTTCTTAAGAATAACGTTATTGTCGTCAAGCCATTTGATGAGTTCGTTCTGCGAAGCACCGGGCTTTAATTTTATCCATACCTCATAAGGATATGTGCCGCATTTCTTGTTAAGATAATCAAAATGGGCAACTATAAGGTAGTTCTCCTTGGAGAAAGCGGTTCCGTCGGGGTTAAGGCCGTTCTCCACGGGAGAAAAACAGGGGAAATAATCGATAAATCCGACTATTTTTCCGGAAGCGGTCTTTTTCTTGGAATTGGTAAACGCTATTGTATCTCCGACATTATATCCGAGTTTTGTATTAAAGTTTGATGAGAGTAAAACTCCGTCTTCAACCGCGGCCAGATCGTTTAAATACTCATAGTAATGCTTCTGAAGATAATCTCTGTCAACCATTGTGATCGAACCGAATTCCTTGGTGTGGATACCCATAAGATTGACCGAAATCTTTTCGTTGGAATTTCCGCTTATTGTGGCAGCGGGATCGTTGATGACTCTTGTGAAGCTCTCTGCGATCTCGAGGTCGTTATATTTGGAATAATCGGGAACGATGTATTCACCCGTATATATACCGTTACGATCGGTGATCTCGGTCCAGTTTTCCCTGAGTATCACATCACTTCCCGAGAGATACTCGGTATTTTCTATTGCGTTGTCAAGAATGGTCCTTGCTACCGTGGCATGGTACATACCAAGAGAAACGGTCATGATAAGAAACAGCATGATAAGCTGCTGTTTGCGGCCGTTCTTGATGTTCTCCATAAAGGAAACATGACTCGCGGGACCCCATTTGTTTTTGCCGATGGTATAGATAAGCTTTACGATATGGGGCTGAAGTCGTAAAAAGAAAAGACCCGCGCCAACGATAAACAGCGATGAACTGAAATATAACAAAGGATCAAGGCTCTCGCCCGCCATTACGGAATTGGATAGATCCTTCATATTCTTGTTGAATGAATAATACCCGTAAAGTGATGCACCCAGCAGCAGTATATCAACAAACAGCTTTTCCCAGAGGCTCTTTCTCTTAAGTGCCTTGGACTGCTTTAAGTTAACGATCGAAACTCTGCTGTGCTTGATGGAAGGTATCGTAATGCTGAGTAAGCATACCAACATGGCCGCAAGAGCATAAATGAACGTTTCTCCCGTATACGCAACATTTAAAGACCTTGAAAAGTTAAATTCAAGGAAGTTTCTGGTTGATCCCAGGATCTTGGCAAACAATGCGCCGAGAGGAAGACCTGCCACCGCACCTGCCAGTGTTATGAGAAGCCCCTGATAAAAATAAAGTCTTATGATCTGGAAACTTGAACTGCCTCGTGATTTGATGACAGAGATCTCGTTTTTTTCCATTTCATACATCTGTCCGGAGATCATAAATAAGAATGCCGCAAGCATCGCAAGAACAGGTACCTGCAGGATTATCAGCGTTGCCGAAATCCTTGATACCTTGATGTTGTAATCATCGATAACCTCCATGTAATCGGGAGGGTCAAGCACCTTTTTGTAAGGACTGTCGTTAAGATAATAGTTGGTCCTAGCCACAAGATCCTTAACATCATCCGCTTTGATCTTTGAATAGTCAAACAGACATTCAAAAGTGAGCTTTATGTTAAATTTACCGGCATTGTCACCCGTAAATTTATCTCTGAAGACACTCGGATTACAAAGCAGAAAATCACCCAGTTTTTCGGGTTTTATCTGCCAGAAATATCCCGAATCGGGGGATGCGTCAAATACACCCGTTATAATCACCTTTATGGGTGACTTGTCCGCCATTCTAAGATCGTCAAATACAAACTTCTCACCCACCAGAACACCTTTTGAAATAAGTGCGGACTGGCTTACTATAACTTCGATATATCCGTCGTCCGTTATACCTTTTTCGGAAAAGGGCTCGCCGTAAATGATATCGGCATGATCGAGTACATTGTCGATCGAAGTGAGTTTTACGCTTAACCCCTGGGCTTCTCCTCTTTTAGTCTCGGAACTCATATTTGCGGCTGCAAGGTTCATGATAAAGAAGGTGTCAACTTCATCAACCTTCATGTAATCGTAGAAACCCTTGGGGAATTCTTCCATCCTGGCAAGCGTCTTGCCGCCGGGTTCTTTCATGGATAAAGTATTACCGACGACTCTGGCCGGCCATTTTCCCTGCGATACGATATAAGATTCAAATTCATCGGTAAGCATTCTGTTGTAAGCGGCAGATCTGTAAATAGGGAAGCTGACAACGGTTGCCGTCAGCAGTATGCATCCCAAAAGAAGGCATACGTTCATCCATTTCTTATGCCACAATTTTTCAAGCATTATTCCAAGCATATCTTTGTTCCTTCAGAAAGGCCGTCTACGACCCAGTAATTTGTCGAGTCCGATCCGCCGGCTATAAAACTTTTAAGAGTCTGTTTGCCGTTTTCTTCAACGGTAACATATGTGATGCCATCCACGAGTGTAACCGCACTCTTGGGTACCAGTACCACATCTTTTACTTCTCTTACGTCGGCTTTGACCGAAAAGCTCACCCTTCTCCACCAGCCGCCTGCGCCCATGTTGGCTCCGGCCATTTTTTCAAGATCTTCGGAGGATACTCTGATGAGTGTAAAGTCAGCCTTAAGTTCATCGCTTAAAGCCCATGAAGTCACGGTAACGACTTCTCCGTTGGCGATTGCGTTCTGATCGTTGGCGTCCTTATACTCGATCGAAGCAGTGTTACCGCAAGTAAGCTGTCCCGCCTTATCTTCTATTACAACATAGCAGTTATCTTCACTCGAAATGGAAGCTATCCACTGATCGGGAAGCAGAATGTCTCCTTCTTCGAAATGGTATGTATCCGTGATGATACCGTCAAACGGAGCTTTTATCTCTGTTGTTGCTCCGTCGGCTTTCATTTCGCCCACCTGCTTTGTAAGCTCGTTTATATATTCTCTCTTATTCTTGATCGCGCGCTTATTGTCTTCCTCACCCGCTTTAATGAGTTCATTCAGATCTTCGTTGGCTCTTAAGATCGCACGCTCCTTGCGTCGTATCGCAAGATCGTCAGCCGTAACCCATATGGTGGCTATGGTCTCTCCCTTTACGACACGCTGATTGGGTTTTACGACAAGTTCTTTGATATAGGCCGTTCCCCATTCGATCGGATTCATGATGCCCTGTCCGTTTGAATAGAACAGATATCCGCTGGCCGAAAAAGCTGTGGATACGCTGCCTTTTTCAAGAACGGCGGTCCTTGATAACTTTGCGGATTTAACATCTACGGAAACCTCTTCGCCTTCGTTGAGGCCGGACAGGACTTCCGTATACATACCCGATTTGATCCCGACCTTTATCTGGCGCTTCACGGCAGATTCGCCCGATCTTACATATACAAAACTGCCCTCATCATCCTTGCCGATGGCATCGGTGGGAATACTTAATGCATCAAGACTTTGACGGCTTACTACCACTATAAGGACATAATCCCCCGCCTTGATCTCTCCTGAGGGGTCGCTTATATGAAAAGTCGATCTTGCATCCGCCATTGAAGAAATGACAGCATTGGCTTCGGGTTCAACAAATTCAACTTCGTAACGTTTTCCGTTGCAGAATCCGAATACATCAACAGCTCTTTTGATCTCATTGGTAACGACATATTCGGTCTTGATCTCAAGATTGTTAAAATCACCGACGCCGGCGACGGGAACGTTTTTGGATATCCTTTTGTCATCTTCGAAAAGCCTTATTGCCACAACTGTGCCGTCGATCTTTGAAGATACAACAACATCCGAACGCTTCGTGGCAAGTCTGTTAAGCCTTGTTTTTAAATGCGCAATGTCAAGATCGTAATTGTCGGATCTTTCGGAAATGTTGAGTTCAAGCCTCTCTCTTGCGGCAATGGCTGCAGAATACTGAGATCTGCACGCATCTTCGTTCCAGCCGCGGCCTGCGGTAGCATTGTAATTGGCAAGTTCCGCGTCCGTCATGGAATTGAGGTTGTCTACAACACCCTTCCAGTACTCTTCATGGGATTTTGCAACGGCAAGCTGTTCCCTATACTCATCCATGTCGTCATTGTATTCTTCCATCATGTCGCTCATGGATTCTTTGACAGCTTTCGTCTCATCGTCGAGTTTTTCCGTCGAAGCTTTGACCAGACCGTCATTCTTGTTTACAGGCATTCCCGGAAGATTTACATATGATTCAAAAACCTGGTTTGAAGGAAATCCGTATTCGTAAACCGACGGAACGACCTTACCGTTTAACACCGAATAATTGTAAAGATCCCTTCTTTCAACCGTTGCATAGTTAAGCGTACTGCCCACGGGATCGTTTAAAACGATCGATTCAGTTATATCATTGTTCTGTTTTTGACACCCTGATAAGGTGAGTGCACCACCCGCTATAGTGCCAAGCGTTAAAAACGCGGCAAGTGCAGATGCCGTCGTCCCTCGCAAAAACCTTTTGATCATCATTTTTTCACTACCTTTTCGCCTTCCGAAAGACCGTCGATTATCTCAACTCTTTCGTCTCCGTACAGGCCGATCGTTATATATTTAATGGTTCTGATATTATCTTCATTGAGCGTATAGACAAAAACATCATCTCCCGCCATATGTACCACATCTTTGGGAAGGGAAAGAACATGTTTCTTTTCATCTTCTGTTACAGTGATCGTTCCGTGCGTACCAACATCTATCCCTGCATTATCGGGACCGGTATATACGGAAAATACCATCTTATCGGTCCAATTGTTGTAATCAACCGGAAGCAGCACATAATCACCGGCGGCTGCGGAAAACGGGATGTTCATATCAACAG
>Ga0310691_10002681_pt1 | contig 22839 bp, 16 predicted proteins | sample 176DNAGHGlowgp2_FD_203887 | JGI IMG/M metagenome (GOLD analysis project Ga0310691, IMG submission 203887) | Sheep rumen microbial communities from Palmerston North, Manawatu-Wanganui, New Zealand - 1766 DNA GHGlow gp2 (v2) (version 2) | ecosystem: Host-associated > Mammals > Digestive system >...
CGGCTTGATGTTTATCGACCAGCATCGGGCGCACATGCGAATACTCTATAATCGGTATCGCCAGCAACTGTCGGGCCATCCGGCCACTTCCCAGGGACTTCTCTTTCCCGAGGCCATCCAGTTCTCTATGTCCGATTCCGCTCTTGTCGAAGAAATTCAGGACGAACTGCACGCCCTGGGTTTCGACATGTCTTCTCTGGGCGGTGGCAGTTATTCGCTCCAGGGCATGCCTGCCGGGTTTGACGGCGTCGATCCCCATCGTCTCTTAGGCGACATCATAGAGAATCTGAAGACCCGTGGCCGTCTGGAACATGTGGCCAGTTCGGCAGCCTCACTTGGTGTCGACCTTCACCATCGCATGGCCCTGACGATGGCTCGCAGTGCAGCCATTCCTGTCGGCGGCGTTCTCAGTACTCAGGAAATGGAAAATCTTGTTGATGAACTCTTTCAGCAACCCGAACCGAACTTTACACCAGATGGACGCACCATCGTTGTGATATTCCCTCATGAGAATTTGGAGAAGCTCTTCAAATAATCGATGGAATGGCCCTTTTTTGTATTTTTCCACGCGCTGAGACACGAATTGATACGTTCATCCATTCTTGAGGAAATATCGGTCCTAATCCGTGTTTTCCTAAGGAAATTTCGGTGGAATGGGTGTTTTATACCGAATTTGCTTAAATATTTTTATATTTATACCGAATTTTGCACCGTTGAAAAGTGTGCCGACACTACTTTGTGTGCTGACGCTAATAATTAAAAACTAAATAAATTTAAAATGAAAATGAAAAAGACAACACTTGGAATGATGATGGCGGCCACGCTGCTCGCCACCTCATGTCTGTCCGAAGAGCAAAACCTCGAACCGAAGAACGAGGGAAGCCAGAAGGGCAAGATTGTACTCAACCTGAGTGCCGAGACCAACTTCAACGAACAGACTCGTGCGCTCAACGAGGAAGATTATCGCAACACGTTTGCCTACACAGTTCGTTTGCTGCAAGACGGAAATGTTCTCGAAACTTGGACCGGTCCACAATCTACGCTTAACAAGGAGATAGAGATTGGTCAGAACAACTTCTATACGGTAGAGGCTTTTTATGGTACGGAATATCCTGCCAGCCGTAACGACTTCTATGTATATGGCCGTTCCTCATTTGAGTTGAAGGGTAAGGAACAGAAGAGCGTCAACGTGCTGTGCTATCCCACCTGCGGTAAACTCAGTGTTAAGTTCGACGAGTCTATGGATACCTATTACGACAATTACAGCGTGACATACGGCGGTACTCAGGCTTTGGGTAACAACCACATCGTTTGGGCAAAGGGTGATAGCGAACCTTGGTATGTCAAACTGAATTCTGCTGGTGAGAAGATTACCTATCAAATCGACCTGACGGCAAAAGAGGAATATGCCCATGTGAATGCAGATGGTACCAAGCAGGCCACAGGCACTTATACGGGTGAGATTACGTTGCTGAAGCCCAATGAGGCACATAAACTGACGATTAAGCCCAAGTACATGTCGGATGGCGTAGGTACTTTCACGCTTGATATCACTATCGATGAAAGTACAAATGATATAACCAAGAATTATGTGGTTCCTGTGGAATGGCTCTAAACGGAATCTTGAAATAATAACCCATAAATGAAAATCTGTATGAAACTCAAAAATATATTTCTTGTTGGCACAGTAGCCGTAGCAGGTCTTTCCTCTTGTGTGAGCGAAGACATGAAGAACGATCTGGAGAAGGCCGGTACTGGTATCATGACACTTGATGTCTCGTTGCTCGAACCGGAGACCGTAACTCGTGCTCAGACCGAGGTGACAAACTTCCCCGTTGAGGTAAAGAGCGTGGATGGTTCCTATACACGGAAGTACTTGTCGGTGGCTGAAGTTCCCGCCTCCGTGGAACTTCTCGCTGGTGACTATATCGTTTCCTCGCATTCCAATTTGACTCTGCAAAAGAGCATGGACGTGCCTTATTATCAGGGTGACGAGACGATGACAATCCGCAGAGGTCAGACGACAGATGTCGATGTCATCTGCAAGATGCTGAATACACATATTTCGGTTAATTACGGAGAGGATTTCCTGAATGCTTTTAGCGGATGGACGATTACGATTGACGATGGCTCCGAAACGGCTATCTATTTTGACAACCACAGCGTAAACGGATATTACTGGTATTTCGAGAACCAGGTAGAAGACCTGAGAGTTACCTTCCGCGGAACTTTGGCTTCGAGCGGTGATGTTGTAACGTCCTATTCTACGTTGAACAAGTCGTGGGACACTGTACAGAAGTATGGCGACGACAGCAAGTATTATCGCGGTGGTGATGCCATCGAAATCAACCTTGGTGTAAACCCGTACGAGGCATCATCCGGAAAGATTACGGACATCATCATCAATGCTTACGTTACATTTGCTGAAACTGGCGATGAGGTTGAACTTGAAGTTACCAATGCCGACAATGGTGAAGAGCCTGGAAACGATGGCCTGATTGCCATCACGATTCCTGACCCTGTGACCTTGTCCGCCGATGAGTCCGCTACGGCAGATCCTTCATCCGGTGACGTGGTAATGCATGCAGAAAAGGGCTTGAAGAGCGTCATGGTTCATGTCGAATCATCCAGCGATGAGATGATGGAGCAACTGGCAGCAGTTGCAGAAGGGTATGAAGGTGTCGACCTCGTAAATGGATGCGAGGTTGTAGAAAACCAGAACTTGGTTGAGTTCCTGGGTGGTCTTGACAGACAGATTACCGTTCCTAACACGGGTGACACGGATTACACCTTCCCCGTAGGACAGTTCTACCTGTTCCTTGGCATCCTACCCGGTACGCATAACTTTGTGATGACCGTAACGGATATGGACGGTAACACGAAGTCCGGCACTGTTGTGGTTACCATTACGGAATAATTGGCTCTCATTATTAAACAAACGACACAAAGAAGAAAACAATGAAAAAGATATATTCTATATTTAGCATACTCTGCGCAGCCTTTCTTGCTGCCTCATGTATTACCGATGCAGATATGGAGGCCACGAATGGCGGGGAGGGCTATCTGCGTGTGAAGGTTGAGACCAATGTAAACACAGTCACTCGCGTTCAGGACCTTCCCAGTGGCTACGATGCCAAGAAACTTCATGTCGAAGTCCTCGATGCCAATGGTAATGTAGCAAAGAATACCGATGGCACGGCCCTGACGACCGACGACTATGCCAACTCTAGCGTCTTCAAGGGCAGCATCCGGGTTCCGGCAGGCACCTATTCCGTAGTCGCTCATTCTGCCAATTGGGATGGTACGCAGTCGGCTTTCAATGCTCCGTATTATGCCGGCCAGACCTCGGTCGTTGTGAACTCTGGAACGGATAAGCAGGCGAGCGTCGTATGCACGCTGGCTAACGTAAAGGTTACGGTGAATTATGGAGAACTGCTCCGGAAATTCGTTTCGACAGCACAGACCGTTGTCTCTTCTCCGCTCTTGGGCGTGACTTCCCGCACATTCACCCTGAATACTACAAACTCTGCCTATTTCCCTGTTGGCGACCTGACCCTGGCACTGACTATAAACAACGATGCCAGCCATGTGTCGACGAATACGATTACGGACGTAAAGGCTCGCGACCACTACATCATAAACTACGAACTCAGTGAAAGTCCCACGGGTAATGAGGGCGGTATCCATGTCTATGTGGATGATGCAACAAACACCTATACCTACGACATTGCTATTCCCGTATCTGCTAAGTTGCTTACGAACATCAACTTCGACGTAAAGGCTGCTTCCGCGATGTCGGCCGATGCCTTCGACGGTACTTCTGTAACCCTCACGGGTGAGGCTACGGGTAGCGATCTGCAGAAGAACAAGGTCGTTATACAGTACAAGAAGCAGTCCGAATCGGATTGGACGACGGTTGCCAACGACCAACTTCAGATTACCGACATCGTCGACGGTGCCCGTTTCAGTTGCACGCTGACTACACTGGAGGCCGGTGTTCCCTACGAGTACCAACTTGCCCAGGTCGATGAGAGCAAACCTGCAACCAGTAGTTCCGTTTACTTCACCATCAAGGGCGAAGACCTCTACAATGGCGGTTTCGAGAACTGGTACATGGATGGCAAGATTGCCATTTGCGGCAGCCAGGGTGATTCCAAGTACTGGAATTCAAGTAACGCCGGTGCTGCAAATTATGTTGGAAGTGTAACCACACAGGAGACTTCCTTCGTTCATGGCGGCAATTCTTCGGCAAAACTTGCAACAAAGTATGCGGTCATTAAACTTGCTGCAGCCAGTCTGTTCACGGGCGATTTCATCGGCCTCATCGGTACCAAGGGTGCCAAACTTGACTGGGGTGTTCCTTTCACCTCGCGTCCCACGGCACTGAAGGGTTATTATTCCTATACTCCTGGTGCAATGAATCGTGGTAGTCAGCCTAGTGGCATCGGTGCTCCTGGCAAGGGTGAGAATGACGAATGCCAGATTTATTGCGCACTCGTGACAGAACAGTTCCATGTTGCAAACGCTGCAGCAGACGGTTACGAAATGACGACCGATATTGATTGGGAAAATGACCCGAGAGTCGTCGCATACGGCCAGATGGTACAGAATACAAGTAGCAATGGTGCATGGCAGGAACTGAATATCCCCTTGGTTTACCATTCTACCACGACGAAACCAACTCATCTCATCATCGTGTGCTCGTCCAGCCGCTATGGCGACTACTTCTATGGTTCGGACAGTTCTGTCCTCTACCTCGACGACTTTGAAATGTCGTATGCGGGCACACCAACCGTTAAATGATAATGACAAGAAAATCAAATAGATATATGCTTGGGTTGCTGCTGGCACTTGTGCCGGCAGCAATCTGCGCGCAAAGAGTTGTGCCTCGCAATGTGGCAGTGAACGACACTGTGATTACCAGTACGGGCGATACGGTGATAACCAAGCGCCCGCAGTATGGCAAGAATCCGGTGATTAGTCCGCAGGGCCAGACGGGGCCTACTACGGTGTTGCCCCAGAATTTGGACAGCGTCATCGCTCGTGCCGTAAACATGGGCGTGCAGCAGGCTCTGGGTAGTCAGGGCATCCAGTCGCGCATCGACAACCGTCCGCGTACAAAGGCCGAACAACTTTGGGACCGTTCCCAGAAGAAGCGTAAGATTGAGCGCGTGCCTCGTGAGTCGCTGAGGGCAACCTTCGTTCCCAAGGGTCAGTGGATGATAGGTGGAACGGTCAACTTCTCGGAGTGGGACACCGACAACTACAACCTCTTGGTGCTGAAAAATGTCGATATCGAAGGGCATACTTTCAGCGGTAGTCCCTATTTCGGATACTTCGTGGCCAACAACCTGGCCATCGGTGCCCGATACAACTACACCCGTAACTATCTTTACCTGGGTAAGTTCGATCTGAACCTGGGCGAGGACTTCAACATCGCACTCGAGGACCTTTACTATCTGGGCCACACCCATACGGCCGACTTCTTCGTCCGTCCCTACCTGCCCATCGGTAAGAGCAACATCTTTGGAGCCTTCTGCGAGATACGTGCCGGCTATGCCCACACCACCAGCAAGAACAGTACGGGCAGTGGTGCGGAATTCGATGGCAGTTTCACCAAGACCAACACCGTCCAACTTCAGGTCTGCCCGGGTATGGCTGTCTTTGCTACCGACTTCCTGGCCGTTGAGGCCAGCATCGGCATCATGGGCATCAAGTATCGGTGGGCCGACCAGAAGACCAATCAGGTGGAGACCGGTCGTGTGCGTAGCGGTGGTGCCAACTTTCGCTTCAACTTCCTCAGCATTAACATTGGTCTGACCTTCTACCTATAAGCCCCATGAGTCTCATAAGCCTCATAAGCCATACCACCCGCGAAAGTCGCAGAAACCCCATGCGTTCCATGAGGCTCATAGGTCGTTTATCCCTCCTTGCCTGCCTCCTTTCGCTCTGTTCCTGCACCATCAAGGATGACATTCCCTTCCCCATCCGCGAGGCGGCTATTGTTGCCTTTGAGGTTGACGGACAGTGCGATGAGCAGGACAATGCCTATGCCGAGGCTACTATCGACAAGACGAACCGCACTGTGGATGTATATGTCGGCGATACGGTCGACATCTCGGCCCTCACCATCAAACGCTTTGAGGTGAGCAACGAGGCCACCATCGTCCCCGATGACGGCATCTGCGTCCATCCCAATCAATTCCCCACTATCAGTTTCTGGCGCACAATGGGGGACACCAGCAGCAAGGTCGACTTCTCCAACGGAACCGTTCATTTCACGCTCCGTACCTATCAGGACTATGAGTGGACTGTTCGCGTCCGCCAACTTATTATGCGCGAGGTGTACATCGTGGGCCAGGTTGGCGAGTCTGTCATCGACCCGGTCAATCAGAATGTCATTGTCTATGTCTCGTCATCTAAGGATTTGAGTCGGTTGCAAGTGCGAAAGTTCTCGTTGGGCGGCAAGCACGGTACGGTCACTCCTGACCCCACGGCGTCCGAGACATACGATTTCTCTCAGTTGGAGACAACTTTCCAGGTCGCTTTGGCCGGTTCGTCTGAAGTTCAGACGTGGAAGGTATTCGTCTACCATACCGATGCACAGGAGACCATTCAGGCCCAGTCGTTTGCCCGTAGCTCCTCTGTCACGGTCACCGGTACCATCCCTGTGGGCACTACTCCCTTGGTGGAGTACCATGCACAGAATACGAGTGAATGGACAATGGTGAACGCTGGACAGGTGACGGCTAACGGGGTAAACTTTACCGCTGAAATCACGGGCCTGCGTCCGGGCACTACCTATGTTTATCGCGTGACTGCCGGCAGTGTAATCAGCGAGGAAATGACGTTCTCCACCATTGGCGAACAGCAGTTGGAGAATGCCGGCTTCGAGTATTGGAGCAGCATAACCGCCAATTCGGGTAAGGAACTCCTCCAGCCTTGGGGCGAGGGACAGACACCCTACTGGGGAACGGGAAATCCCGGTGCCACCACTGTGGGTAACAGCAACAGCACGTACAAGGATGAGGATGGTCGTCGCTTTGCCAACCTGCAGTCGAAGTACATCGTTATCAAGTTCGCCGCCGGAAACATTTTCACGGGCGACTATTTGGAGACCGACGGCACCAACGGTGTCCTCTCCTTCGGCCGTCCCTTCACGGCATTCCCCACTAAAATGCGGTTCGACTACAAGTACCATACTTCCACCATCACTCGCACAGGTGGCGACTGGAAGGAAGCATGGGGCGACTACATTTCCAAGTCGATGTACGAGAACATGAAGGGGCAGCCCGACTCGTGCAGCATCTACATCGCACTGGGTGACTGGGAGCCGGTGACCTATACCTCGAAAGGTGTCACGTACACTTGTCCCTACCTTATCCGTACGCGCCCCAGCGCCTTGCACCTCTTCGACATGAACAGTCCCAACCTCATCGCATTCGCCCAGTTGACGAAGGGTGAGGATGTGAACGAGTGGACAACAGAAACACTAACCTTAAACTACCGCATAAGGAATCGTCAACCCAAATACATCATTGTAGTAGCCAGCAGCAGTAAGTATGGCGACTACTTCACTGGTGGCGAGGCTTCGCTTCTGCAGTTAGATAATATCGAATTATTGTATGACTAAATATATGTTCTGCGCACTGTTGGCTCTTCTGGCACTGGCCTTCACGGCCTGTGTGAATGAAGTTGAGACTCCCTCCTCGGAAGGAGGTGGTCGCTTGCAGTTGTCGCTGACGAATATATCCACAACCACGACACGTACAATTCCCGGCGAGTTGGACATACCCTCGGCCGAGAGTTTCTGGGTGTACATCACCAATGCCGTCGGGCGCGAAATCTATAACGGAGTGTACACCGATGAGGAATTCTCCGTTCCTGTGGGCGACTATACCATTGTTGCCACGTGCGGTACCAACAACCTCCTGGCTGAGGACAAGCCTTACTATGCGGGTACGACGACGGTAACCGTAGAACGTGACATGCTCACCCGGGCCTCCCTTACGGCCAAGGTGGCCAACGCCCTCGTTTCCGTCCGTTTCGGAGCCGATGATGAGGAACGCGCCCGCTTCGACCGTTTCTACACCGACTATGCCGTACGGGTGTATGTGGGCAACAGCAACATGAGCATTGCCAAGGACGAGACGCAGAAGAGCATCTACGTGCGGGCTGGCAGTCATGTCGTGCTGAAGTTCTGGGGGAAACTGAGATTCGAGAACGAGCGCGAGGTCAGTTATGAACTTGGCAGTGAGGATTTCCCTGAAATGCTCAATGCCGCCGACCATGCTGTCGTCACCCTGGGCCTTCCCGACCCCGAGAGTGCCGTGGGTCCCGATATCGCCAAGGTTGAGATGCAGGAACTGACACTCGGCGAGACCATTCCCCTATCGTGGCTTCCCACAGCGGTCACCGTGCCCCAGCATCAGTATGATGCCAACGGTGTCCTTGTCGGTACGAACCTCCTTATCGCTGACGCATTCCCGGGACAGAAGTGGCGTGCCGTCATCACCAACCAGGCCGGAACCACCGTCCGCAGTGTGGAAGGCACAGGTTCCCTAGAGTCGCGTTACAACAGCACAGTCAATGCCACGACGTGGCCCTACCTTCCGCAGGGACAGTACACGGCCAAGTACTACCTTGTCGATGCCGACAATCATGCCTCCTACCAGAACAGTCGCGACTTCACCGTACCGGCACCCAAGGTCAGCATCGCCGTCAGCGGTTACACCTCCTACGACAAGTATCTTGCCGGCGACATCGACGCTGCCAACGCCTGCGACCGACTCACCATCTACGATCCCACCCTGCGCATCAGCGTGGCTAACTCCTTGCTCCAGAATGCCAATTACAGTTACGTGTTCACATACACCTACGATGGCCAGACGGCCAGCGTATCGGCGGGCAGCAACCTTTACGCCCCAGGCAACAAGACAGGACAGGCGGTGCAGTCTTCGACACACGTTCTGCGTGGCGATGTCACCTTCGACGGTGTCACGGCATCGGCACAGCAGGAATTCCGCATCACGGGTCTGCCGTACTCTCTCAATCTTGCCAGTCACAGTGAATGGGAGGGTTCCAAAGGCGTCGATTGGTACGACAATGACGTCCGACTCGGACATCTCAGTACAGGCTCGCAGAGCATCACTACATCCACGTCCATCTGCCTGCCTCCGTCGACTTACTTCTGTGCCGACTACGATGTCAATGTGCATTCGGCAACTTTTGGCACGACATTCAGTATAAAGGTGGGTGGCACTGAGATCCTCTCCATTCAAGAAAATGGCGGCTTGTTTAACAACAAGGATAATCTCCATGCAGGTACGACCGCAGCCTACCACGACGACAGCCAGAACCTCACCACCATCACCTTTAACAACAGTTATGGTGCTGGACAGACATGTACGCACATCTATTCCTTTACCCTCAAATACGCGAGACATTAATCATGAAGCGCCTATACCTATATATAATAATATGCACCATCGTCAACCTGACGGCCTGTCAGCAGGAGCAGTTGTCGCCCACTGCAGGTGAGGCTGTTTTGGAACTCGACCTCCAGCGCATGGGCTGTCCGTCGGCAGCAGTCACGCGTGCCGTCGACGAGGACTTGGCGGTAGATATTTTTCGTCAGGATGGTTCGCTGTTCGTTCACTACAATGCTGGACAAGTGGAGAGGAAAATAGTCTTTGAGGAGGAAGGGACATACCGCGTGGTGGCCTACACCGACAACCAGGAGAATTGGCCATTAGTCAACTACGGAAAGGGTAGGCCTTGCTATAAGGCAGACACCACGATAGTGATGGAGTACGACATGGTGAAGCGCTTGCAGATGCGGGTGCCCATGACGAACTACGCCGTAACGCTCACATTGCCAGACGGTTTTCACGATCTCTTTCCGACCTACACTTTCACCGTTGCCAGTGGCGATCGTTCCATCGACCTGCGCGAAGGCGACAAGGCTTATTTCTCACCTAAAGATGCTGGTTTCATCTATAAACTTTCCGCAACCAATTTCGACGGTGATTCGCATACCTCATCAGAAATCAGGTATACCAATGTCCAACCTGGTAAACTGTATAATATTCACTATCGTTTTTCCAATGATAGTAATAAAGGTGGAATAGAGATTGTTATTGAGGACGAAACACAAACCGATGACATAAACGTGGGTATATAAAGAATGCATAAATATTAATAACTAATTTTTAATAAAATGAAGAACCTAAAACAAACTCTTTTAGCACCGCTCTACATGTTATGTGCGGGTGCTTTGGTTGTGGCTTCATGTGTCAGCGAGACGGATCCTTTCGCATCCAAATCCTCTGATCAGGAGGTACAGGAAGGGAAGGGTACCCTGCAGATCCAGCTTCAGGGCACAGACGTCACTCGTGCTACAACACCAGTCTCTGCAAACGAAGCAAAGAATTATTGGATTACCATTTACCAGAACGGAGTAGTGCATACTCAGGCCACTCAGTTGAGCAGCCTCTCCCGTCTCTTTGACGCAGGTTATGGCTATTCACTTATGGCTGAGAGTTGTAAGGAAGCCGATGCTGAAGGTAACACCGACAACCCTTGGGGTAAGCCCCGTTATATGGGCATGTCCCAGTCGTTTGCCATCGTTGCAGGTCAGACAACCACGGTCCCCGTGACTTGTAAGGTTGCCAATGGTGGTGTTAGTGCCTACTTCGACACATCGATTACGTCCAACGCCAGTTTCTCCGGTTACAGCATCACCATTAATGAAAAGTTCCCCGATGGTGAAACAGATCGTAAGTTGGAGTTCAAAGATAATTCTGAAAAGATTGCCTATTTCAATATTCCGGAGGGTGGACGAGAAATCGAGTGCATCGTTAAGGCTGGCGATGTAACCAAGACCATCACCCAGAAACTGGAGGTGGCTAAGATTAAGCGTCTGTCAGTTAGTTACATGTCTGGCTCCTTCAGCCTCAAAATTAATGTTAACGATGAGGAAATCTATGGTGAGGCTGATGTTATCGTTGATGAAGATCCCAACATTAAGGATGTAGAGCCGACGATTACTACCACGCATGTATATAATAATGGTATACTGGAGGGAACCACCCTCACTGCCACAGATCCTTCTTATTATGCAGGCTCTACGGATGCTACGGAGTGGAGCGCAGTGGTGAAGAACGGTAACGGTGTAACTGTTCGTACGCTGGCATCAGGCATGGGAACCCTCACTTCCGGAGCCACCGATGTCAACTGGCCTTATCTGCCTGCAGGCAACTATGTGCTGGAATATACTTTCGTGAATTGTAAGGGAAAAACGGAAACAAAGAGCAAGGCCTTCACAGTCCTGGAACCCAATATTGAGGCCAAACTGAATGCCCTTACTTCGTATAGTTATGCGACGGGTGACGGAACCACAAAGAGCATCGCTCAGGCCAATGCATGTGAAAACAAAAAGATTTATGCTCCCACGGTTACCATTAATGTCTCTGAAGGCCTGGCCCAGAACACTAATTACGGCCTCACCACCACCTTCAATACGAATAATCAGACCCAGACAAAGACCAACAATGCTGTTTTTGCCGACTATACGGTTAATGATCTTAAGGCATACGACCTCAGTGCTACAGTCTCCTTCGCTGGACGCAGTTACAGCGCCAACAAGACGGTGTACATCACGGGTATCCCCTATACTGCAAATCCTCCATCATCAAGCGATTGGACTTCCTCTGGAAATGTTGACTGGAATTCAGATCATGCGAGGTTAGGTGCCGGTACGGCTGGCGAGCAAAGTATTGTTAAGTCGTTCTACGTTCCAGGCAATGTAGATGTAGATGCTTACGTAAGTGCATATACACATGGAAGTGTTGTAGGTACTACATTTACGTTCTACGTTGCTGGAGTAGATGTGCATCATGTTACGATTAACGGAACTGGTGATGAAGACTCAAATGTTACGAAGCAAGGAACACTTACCTCCTCTAATAGTACGGTTAAGTGCAATAACAGCTATGGCATGGGTCTTACACATACGAAGATTTACAAAGTATCAGTGAACTATAGATAATTATATAAATAAGGTAAATTATGAAAACCAAGATTCAATACATGATGCTGCTGGCAGTAACAGTGTTACTGGCCGGTTGCCAGAGCGAACAGGATCCTTTTAAAGAACCATCCGATAAAGGTTCCTTCACCTTGAGCCTGAACACGGGTGCCATTGTGGTTAAGACTGAAACCCGCGCAACACTCAATTCTACACAGGCTGCAAACTATAATATTACGTTCTATCAGAACAATATCAAGCAATGGTCAAAGAAGTATTCAGCCCTGGGGGCACAGGATTATGTTCAGAGCGTAGGTACAAGTTATTCTGTTTCTGCTGAGAGTTGCACGGAGGCAGAAGCAGAGACTGGTTGGGGTTGCCCGCGCTACTATGGCAGGTCAGAATCTTTTGAGATTGTGGCATCAGCCACTCCAACGCCTGTCAGTGTTACTTGCGAACCTATGAATGGCGGACTGTGCGTGGAGTTCGACAAAAGTTTCACCGACACATACACCAGATTCTCGGCAACCACAACTGATGCCCGTGCCCTCAAGTTCGACGACACAAACAAGGCCATCTTCGATTCCGAGACTGGAAAGCGCACAGGCGGATCAGTTGCGTACTACAATATACCGGAGACTGACGAACGTGACGTTGAACTCGAGGTTGTTGCCCGTGGTGCACAAGTAACGAAGAAGACGGTCACGCTAAGGGCGGGTAAGGTTATGCACCTCACGGTATATGGTCCCAACGCAGGTGGCGAAGATAAAGGTACTATCAACATAGAAATTGAGTACGACGACCAATTCGATACAGAGGACCACAACGTAGTTATCGATTAATAGAGAACAAATATTAACCAATTAAAATAAACAACTATGAAAAAGTATTTTATGTATGCAGTGGCCGCAGTCGTCACTATGAGTCTCGCTTCCTGCATGAACGAGGAAGACATGTTTAAGCACAATGGCATAGGTACGATTAACCTGAACATCACAAATGATAATTTGATGGTGACTCGTGCCGTAGGAGTTCCTAGTGATTTAACCGCTAATTGGATCGTTACAGTAAGGGGGCAGAAGGCAAGTCCATATGAGTATACAAAAAATGCAGGAACTGCACTTGAAACAACTTTAAACGGTGTTCCTGCTGATACTTACGATATAGTAGCAAAAAGTGCTGCTTCAGAGGTTGATGCGACTTCGGATAAGGAGCGCGGAACGGCTTTCTGGTCGGGCTCTGCCTCAGGTGCTGTAACCGCTGGTGGTACATTGGATGGGACGGTCGTATGTGGCAAACCTCAAAATGGTAAAATCGAGGTAACTTTCAGTGATGATTTTACGACAGCATTCCCTACCTACAACCTCGCAGCTACAGTCGGGGAGACAACTATTAATTTTAATAGCACATATCCAAGTGCTGCATTTTTTGCTGCAAACGCAGAGGTTTCCTATGTGCTGACTTATGGCAATAGCAGTGTCTCTGGCCGCTATCCTGTAGAGGGAGCAGCAGCGAAAACAATAACGGTTGCTCGTGGTACGGCTCATAAACTTAAATTCTCCACAAACAATGAAGGAAAGATAACTCTGAATATTACGTATGATAATGAATTCACGGAAGTAACAGCGGAATCTGTTGAATTTGACGCTAATTCAGGTTCTGTCGTCGTTCCTGCTCCCTAAATAGAAAGACATGCTACACAATAACCTCAAATTTCTTTTGTTTGTGCTCCTGACACTGCTGTTGTCGGGATGTCTGAACGAGGACACTCAGCCCCAGAAAGAGGAGCAGAGTGTGATGGGGCGTATTGTGCTTAATCTCTCAGGCATCGAGGTGTTCACTGATGAAGGAACTCGTGCTGCACAGACACTCGATGACTACACGGGTTACGTCTTCACTCTCAACGGCACGGCCGTTGAGAGTGGGACGGTTACCAACCAAGTGATAACCTTGGATGGTACAGGTTCGGCCATCATCGAGGCCGGCACCTATACCCTCACGGCCAGTAACCTGGCTACCTCGCAGACGGGCAATGGCTGCCCCTACTACAATGGCACCAGCGCCGAGTTCACCCTTAGCGTGGGTGGTACGCAGTCGGTCAGTATCGGCAGCGAAGAGCATCCGCTGACACCGCAGAACGTCAAACTGACTATCGTTTACGATGACGACGGCGACGACACGGCCCGTGACACCTTTGCCGAACTCTACGGCAGCGGCACATTCACGGTCGGCACCCGCACGGTAAACCTGACCTCGGGCTCCACGGTGGCCTACTTCCCCGTGGGCGCAGGCACCGTCAACTACACCCTCGCGGCCCCCGCCCTCAGCGGCAGCCACGTCACCGACATCACGGCAGCCACAGGCTCCATCAGCGTCGAGGCCGGCAAGGCCTATACGCTCACGCTCAAGGCTGACCCCGTCAGCGGGGAACTAATCCCCGTGGTCAGCGGCACACACACCGGGAAGTTTGATTAGGAAACCCTAGGACACCCAAGGCAATCCTAGGCAGACCTAGGAAATCCTAGGAAAACCTAGGAATAACTAAAATAAGAGGGAAAAAATGGCACAAGGAAAGTTCCAGATTCTGAAGCCTGAGCCCAGATGGGAAGGGCTCTACTTCTATCAGAAGGCGGTGGTCCTCTATCGGCTGACATGGACTTTCACACGGCAATATCTGGAACGGGGCGACCGCACCGTCGACCAAATGGTGCAAGCAGCGCGTTCGGGCAAGCAGAACATCGTAGAAGGCTCAGCCGACGGCATGTCGAGCAAGGAGATGGAACTGAAAATGATTAACGTGGCGCGTGCCAGCCTGCAGGAATTGCGCGAGGACTACGAGGATTACCTCGACACTCGCCATCTGCGCTGGACTCGCCAGCACCCGCGCTTCGCGGCGATGATGGAATTTACACGGAAGAACAACGACGTTTCTGCCTACGAGGAAATCATCGCCAAGGGCAACGACGAGGAAATGGCCAATTTGGGCCTGACCCTCACACGACAAGTCGACCGCATGATGATGGGTTATCTCCGAACACTGGAGGAGAAATTCATCGAAGAGGGTGGACTGAAAGAGGGAATGACTGCCGCCCGTCTGGGCCGCCGCCAGTCGCAGAACGAAGAAATCAAGGCCCTAAAGGCCCGCGTGGCGGAACTGGAGGGTAAACTACGGAAATGGCAAGAATGGTATAGGGAGAACTATAGGAAACCCTCTGACACCCTAGGCAATCATAGGATAACCTAGGCAGACCAAGGCAGTCCTAAGGAGTCCTTCCCAAGCCCCTGCCTCAGACAATACGTCGATTGAGCTCCAACAATACGTCGATCACGGTCCATCGACGCGTCGATTAACCTCAAACCATAGTAGGACCGAAACCGCCCCCTCACGGGAGCCACCAAAACAGAAAGAAGACTATGAAACAAAAGCTACTATATAAATACCTTATTATTATAATCTGCGCGTGCGCGTGGAGTACCGGGGCGTGGGGCTACTCATCAACAAAGTTAAACGTTAGTGTTGAGGGTGGTGGCCTGGTTGCGGTTACATCGTCTACATCTGCTCCAGCGGCTTCGGCTTATCAGTCATCTGCATCTTTAGAGCAAGGGCCGCATGGTTTTTGGGATACTCTTGTAACAGATACTTACTATATATGGGTTAAGCCGAATAGTGGCTTTACGGCAGTTTCTATGTCGGGCGATTTCAGTTCTTCTGATGCAAAGACATCTGGACAATACTATACAGTATCTTTCAAAGGAAAAACATCTGCAGTATCAAAATCTGTAAAAATAACCTTCAAAACAACTTATACATTCTCAGCAACAGCGAAAACAAATGGGGCTTCGTATGGTACGGCTACGGCAAGCGTAGATCCTGCCAGTGTCCCAAATACAACAAAAACTTCTGCTTCATCAACCGCAACTTTTGAGGCCACGCCTAAATCTGGCTATGAGTTTGTCGGATGGGGGACATCATCTACGACGACGAGCTACGAGTCATCAGCGAATCCTTACAAACCTACGATAAATGGTGTAGCTGGTTCTACTGCGAGCAAGACTCTTTATGCTATATTCAAGCCTGTATTCAACTTTACGGCAACGGCCAATAAAATAAATGGTAGCTATGGTGAGGTCACTAAGTCTGTGACGGCAAAAATTCTTGGAAACCCAGGAGAAACCTCAAAATCCACGACAGCCACCTTCACAGCTACACCTAACACTAATTGTACCTTTGAAGGTTGGTTCACCGATGCCGCACATACCAACAAGGTGTCATCGGATTTCACATATACTCCTACTATAACCAATAATTCGGTAGGCTCTACCGCGAATCTTACGTTATATGCCTGGTTCAAGAGTAATCAGACGTTGACATGGTCACAAACCGATTATGACAGAAATGTTGTTAATGGTATGACTTCCACAGGTGTTGCTGCAGCAACTGCCTCCAGCAGACTGACCATTACCTATTCGAGCAGCGACGATGGCGTGGCAACGGTGAACAACAACGGCGACGTGACGGGCGTTTCCACGGGTGATGTCACCATCACGGCCACGCAGGCCGGTAACGATGAGTTTAATCCCATTTCCGCAACTCGTGAATTCACCGTCATCAACAAATACCAGGCTACGTTCACCCCATCTGGATTCCGAAGCGGCAGCGGATTGAACCTGACCACATACGTCGGAGACACGCCCACCATTACAGTCGCAAATACGGCTGCGGACTTTACATACGTCTCGTCCGAACCCACCGTTGTGAGTATCGCCAAGTCGGGCGATGTGATAACGCTGACGGCTCTGAAAGAGGGAACATCCACCATTACACTCAATCAGCCGAACAACACCACACACTATGCAGCTTCGGCCCCCTATAACATCACGGTCACAAAGGTTCCCAACAACCTTGCCGTGAGCCTTTCTGCGACAAATGCCCAAGTAGATGGAACCATAAATGTCACCTTCACGGGGCGGAGCAATGAGGTTACACCAATTGTGGGCACGGTTACGGATCAAATACTCTCGTCCAATGCCAATAATGGCACGGATGTCATCTCCTACGCCAATGGCATCATCGCCGCCAAGAATGCCGGTTCTGCCAGGATTACCTTCACACAGGCCGAGACGGATAAATACGAGGGCTTCACCAGCTCGACGTACGATATTACGGTGACGAAATTGGGCAATCCGATTACGATAACCTTGGCTGGCGGTAGTGCCACAAACATAAAATTGAAGTACGGTGCTACAGCATCGCTCTCCTATACTTATGCCAATACTAGTGGTGCAGCTCCTACGGTAACGCGTACCAGCGGTTCTTATACCACATATTCTAATGGAACGATTACCGCAGGTAACACTCAGGGTACGGATGTATACGAGATAAGACAGGCGGAGACATACAGGTATGAGGCCGGTTATGCATCGTTCACTATACGTGTAAATAATAGTGATGAGGCGGTGGGATATGTGCTCTATGACGAGAGCGAGTATTCACAGGGTACAGGTGCGGGCGTCATGCATACCTACACATTGTCGGGTCCTGGTGGAACCTTGTCTTATGAGGTAACAAGGGATTTATGGGCTATATATTACCATATGTATGTAGAAAGCTCTCCAGATAATTCAACATGGACCCAGATTCATGATAATACGGACATTGACGACCGTATGAGGTGGCGAGAATTTTCCGATACTGTCTCAGAAAAAGTCCGATATATCCGATTCCGCTTCCCTAGCGGTGGTGACCTAACCAAATACATTAGGAATACCAAGGTCACTCGTAGAACCTACGTTCATGAATCGCACAATAAGAGTGGCGAAGCGTTCGGAACAGTGTATTCTGGTTATACTAAAACTATTAGCATTACGGTTAATTACAGTTCGACTAATGGCGGCAATATCAATATCAGCAGCAATAACCCGCACTTTGTGCCCAGCATCTCCGAAATAGCCGTTGAGAGCAATAAGACGGCAACGAGCCCTGGTGGCACGCAATATATTTGTGGTGTAGACGGCACCAAGACATTTACCGTAACATATACTCCCGACCCTAATCAGTTGGGAGAAGAGTCGGCAACTATTACCATTGGTGACCTGTTCTATTCTCAGCAGTTTACGCTGACGGCTACGGCTGCCAAGCAGGCAAATACGCTGGCCGTAATCGGCACGCAGAACCTGAAAGTCGATGATACGGTGGGCAGTGTGTATTCGGGTAAGAACAGTACGGCAACCCTCACCCCGACGCTTTCCCGTGAGGGGGTGATTACTTACGATGCTTCGACCAACAAGATAACGGCTGTAGGCGAGGGCACGGCAACCTTGACCTTCACACAGCCGGAGAATGACTATTACTATGGGGCTACGAAGACTGTGACGGTGAATGTGACGAAGTACGACCAGACCATCACTTGGGACAATGAATTGGCCAGCGAAGACCGAACCTTGGAAGTGGGTGATGTCCTGTTCACCAACACAGCAATGGCAAGCAGTGGACTGGCCATAACCTATTCGTCAAGTAACTCCACAGCTTTGGAGGTAAATGCCACAACGGGTGCGCTGACAGCACGGGCCGGCGGAGCGAACATCGCCATCACGGCTACGCAGGCCGGTAACTACAAGTACAACGAGGCGAGCATCACGAGATACTTCACTGTCATTCAAAAAGAGGAGGTAGTGGTGACAACCACTCTGTCGGAGTCTGGTACCAATATATTCCCCATCGGCGATCCGGATGTTACGATTAGGACGAATGCCAAAATAACAGAAGATGCTCTGACCATCAGTGGGGATGATGATGTGTTGTCTGCAACCTTTGGCAGCAACACCTTCACATTGACGGCACTTGCCGAGGGTACCGTTACACTAACATTGACTCGCGTGGAGACGGAGGACTACTATGCCCTCAACAAGACCTATACCATCCGCGTGGTGAAGCCCGTGCTTGCGCTTGACCCATCAGCTGTCCCAGTCATCAATTATTCGTCGTACAGCAGTGTTTTGCTTAACCGCACCCTGAAGGCTGGATATTCCACCATCGCCCTGCCGTTTGCTACAACGGTTGAGGCTATCGTGGGTGATAGTTACGATGAAGATGACGATTGGGTGGCACAGTTGCAGACGGTGACACATACTCAGGTTGACAACGGTACAGCGAACGAATATACATTGTATTTTCAGAAGGTGGACGGTGGTGTTATCACAGCCAACCTACCCTATGTGCTGCATCTGGGCAGTCAGGTGGTGAACCCCACATGGACCGATCTCACGGATGGCATCACCGTGGCTGCTGCCTCGGCAGGCGAGAAGGCTGCTACGAACGGATATAGCGGTTACGGCGGATGGGTGATGCATGCCAATTATGATGTGGACTTCCCCATGAGTGGCAAGTACGGCATCGTGAACTCCGCTGGCGGACTGATGCTGGGCGGATTGAGCAGTACGCTTGCAGCCTATACGGCCTACATTGCTCCGCCTGCACAGGTTAACAATGCTCCACGTCTCCGTGTGGCTTATGTTGATACAGACGGTACCACCACTGTGGTCGATGATTTGCCCTTTGACAATGATGCCGACGCGCAGCACATTGCTATCTACGGTCCCGACGGCAAGCGCCGCTCGCGCCTGCAGCCTGGCGTGAACATCGTGCGCTACAAGGACGGTACGGTGAGGAAGATTCAGCGATAATTGAAAATTGAAAATTAAAAAGTAAAAGATAAAAGTTGAGATAAAAGATAACGTCCACTCCAAGGGATATTTCCGGGCACTGGCACATTGCCTTGTGCCCGGAGTTTTTTCCTCGTTTTTTTGGTTCTTTCCAAATTAATGTGTACCTTTGCAATAAGAAAAGATTATAGCATGCCGAAAAACATGACAAGAAAAGATAGGCAGGAACTATACGCCCGTATGAGTAAATATTTTGAAGACTTGTCAAAGTTGATATTTGCTGGTGCGGTTCTTTCCTCTATTATGAAAGAGGATATTAGTGTATGGTGGTTGGTTGGCTGTGGTACTGTGGCAGCCAGTATTATGCTTTTCTTTGCATATAAGGCATATCTTAAGAGTCGAATCTCATAAAAAAGAGAATATATTATGGCATTTATTTTTCTTATGGGCATTATGGTTGCTCTTGGATTTATAGTAATGGCATGGATGGAAATAGATGATAAACGTTCCCAACATCCCGTCTAACGCACGATTATGGAATCAAAGGAAAAAGTTATATTGACAGGCGACCGCCCAACGGGACGGTTGCACATTGGTCACTACGTGGGTTCGCTTCGCCGCCGTGTGGAGCTGCAGAACTCGGGCGAGTACGATGAGATATTCATTATGATTGCCGACGCGCAGGCGTTGACAGACAATTTCGATAACCCCGAGAAGGTGCGCCAGAACATCATTGAGGTGGCTCTGGATTACCTGTCGGTAGGCATCGACCCGGAACGGACGCACATCTTCGTGCAGTCGGCTGTGCCCGAACTGACGGAACTGTCGTTCTACTACATGAATCTGGTGACCGTGCAGCGCCTGCAGCGCAACCCGACCGTGAAGACGGAACTGGAGATGCGCAACTTCGAAGGCGGTACGCCCACGGGCTTCTTCTGCTATCCCATCTCGCAGGCTGCCGACATCACCCTGTTCAAGGCCACCACGGTGCCCGTGGGTGAGGACCAGAAGCCTATGCTGGAACTGACGAACGAGATTGTGCGCCGCTTCAACCATATCTATGGCGACACCCTGGTGGAGCCCCAGATTCTGCTGCCCGAAAATCAGGCCTGCATGCGCCTGCCGGGCACCGACGGCAAGGCCAAGATGTCGAAGTCGCTGGGCAACTGCATCTACCTTAGCGACTCTGCCAAGGAACTGAAGAAGAAGGTGAACTCGATGTTCACCGACCCGCAGCATCTGACCATCGAGTCGCCGGGCCACCTGGAGGGCAACACCGTGTTTACGTACCTGGATGCCTTCTGCACCGACGAGGACTTTGCACAGTTCCTGCCCGAGTACAAGAACCTGGACGAACTGAAGGCGCACTACACCCGTGGCGGACTGGGCGACGGAACGTGCAAGAAGTTCCTGCTGAACGTGCTGAACTCGCGCTTCGAACCCATCCGCGAGCGTCGTGCGATGTGGGAACAGCGTATCCCCGAGGTCTACGAGATTCTCCGAAAGGGTACGGAGGCCGCACGGGCACGTGGACAGAAGACGCTGGCCGAAGTGCGACATGCCATGCAGATTGACTACTTCGACGATGAGACCCTGATAGCCGAACAGGCAAAACGCTTCGCCACGAAACAGTGAATACTGTTGGCCACTAAACTGAGACCTTCAGGACCACGAATTGCACGAATTACACGAATTACACGAATTACCTACCAGCGATACACAAACTCAAGGCGCAGCCCATTCGTGAAATTCGTGCAATTCGTGGTCAAAATATAAGTTGAATTCGTGCAATTTGTGGTAGCGAAAGAGGAAATTTTATGTAGTTCGTAGTAAAAAAGTGGCAAAAAGTTTGGTGGATAAGAAACTTTGTTGTAACTTTGCATTCGGTTTTAGGAACTGAGGTTCCGACGGGCGCTTAGCTCAGTTGGTTCAGAGCGTCTGCCTTACAAGCAGAGGGTCGGGGGTTCGAATCCCTCAGCGCCCACACCCATGAGAATGGGTACATTTTCTTTGATGATTAGACATTTGGCTTCGCCGTGAGGGCGAGGCCAAGTGTTTTTTTATACGGTCGTACTCGGATTTTCGGGGAATTCTTAGGTAATCACGGGATTTTTTACTACCTTTGCAGTCTCTTAAAAGTATGGTTTTTATGGAACTGGATTTCTTGACAGCTATATCGCCCATCGACGGACGATACAGGAGCAAAACAGAGGCTCTGGCCAACTATTTCTCAGAATATGCTTTGATACGCTATCGGGTGCGTGTGGAGGTGGAGTATTTCATCGCCTTGTGCCAAGAGCTGTCCTTGATGGAGGACGGACAATGGACTGAGGCGCTGCGCGACATCTACCGCAACTTCTCGGAACAGGATGCACAGCGCGTCAAGGACATCGAGTCCGTAACAAACCACGACGTGAAGGCTGTGGAGTACTTCCTGAAGGAGAAGTTTGACGAGCTTTCGTCTGCCACCCTCGACCTCTCGGCATTGAAGGAGTTCGTCCACTTTGGTCTGACTTCGCAGGACATCAACAACACCAGCGTACCTCTGTCGCTGAAGGAGGCCTTGGAGCAAGTGTACTATCCCCAGATGGAGGAACTCATCGCCCTGCTGGAGACCTTTGCCGAGGAGTGGAAGGACGTGCCCATGTTGGCAAGGACCCACGGACAGCCTGCCAGCCCGACCCGCCTGGGTAAGGAGATACGCGTGTTCTCCTATCGACTGCGCAGACAGATGCAGATGCTGCAGGCTTGCCCCATAACGGCAAAGTTTGGCGGTGCTACGGGTAACTTCAATGCCCATCACGTGGCCTATCCCGAGCGGGACTGGCGCGAGTTCGGCAACCGCTTCGTGGCCGAAAGTCTTGGACTGGAGCGTGAAGAATATACGACCCAGATCAGCAACTACGACTGCCTGGCTGCAGTGTTCGATTCCATGCGCCGCGTGAATACCATCATGATAGACTTGGACCGCGACATGTGGCAATACATCTCGATGGAATATTTCCGCCAGAAGGTGAAGGCCGGCGAGGTGGGCAGCAGTGCCATGCCTCACAAGGTGAACCCCATCGACTTCGAGAACTCGGAGGGCAACCTGGGCGTGGCCAATGCCATATTGGACCACCTGGCGCAGAAACTGCCCGTCAGCCGTC
>Ga0310691_10002683_pt1 | contig 22791 bp, 22 predicted proteins | sample 176DNAGHGlowgp2_FD_203887 | JGI IMG/M metagenome (GOLD analysis project Ga0310691, IMG submission 203887) | Sheep rumen microbial communities from Palmerston North, Manawatu-Wanganui, New Zealand - 1766 DNA GHGlow gp2 (v2) (version 2) | ecosystem: Host-associated > Mammals > Digestive system >...
GTCATTTGTCAGGAAGCGGATGGGTAGGAACATCTCCACAAAACCTTTTCCTGAGGTCAGAAAATGGTCGGGTTCATAGAAAAGGCAGTGTCCCAGTCGGGCACCAATCAGAATACCGAAGAAACAGTAGATGTAGAGTGGGGCGAAGAACTCATCCTTGATCTTCTGCTCCTTATACAGGCGTTTCACCACGAGAAAGACCAGCGCGATTCCGATGGCCCACATCAGCCCGTACCATCGCACCGACAGCGGACCCAGTCTGAATGCCACGAGGTCTGGATTCCAGACAATATATAGCAATTGATTCATAGAATAAAACTCAGCAGTTTAAAATTGTTATATTTAACAGAAAAAACAGCTTCTCATCGGGACAAATGACTACCTATAATGTTTATCAATTGAAGATTCATGAATTTCTCTCTATAAATGTCATTCTTCGGGAAGGCTATCTTTGGCAAATTTCTCTTGCTTTCCTCCTTATTCGTGACATTTGCCTTTAAAAGAAACAGTTTGTCCAAAGGACAGTTTATTGTATCGGACTTGGCTGTTCTTTCTTGACAAAGTGAATCCTTTGGAATAGAGCAACTATCTTTAGGCGTTTGTGCCTGTCCCGCCATTGCGACTAGAGCGAGCAAGATGGTGATGATGGTTTGCTTGTTCATAATCTTTTCGTTTTATTGTTATTTGAGCCACAAAGTTACAGAAAGTCCTACGAAAAAGCCCCCGATATGACCGAAAAACGGATGCCGGGGGTGCAGGTCTTAAACTAGTTAAAGAGTTTTTCCCTATTTCTTGCTTTCGAACGTGATTGACTTGCGAATCGTGCTCAGATAGTTTGGGGTGATGCAAAGGAAGGAGGCGAGATCCTGTAAGTCAAGATGCTCAACAATGCCGGGGCAACGCTGCAGCAGCAACTCATAGCGTTCGCGGGCTGTGGCACGATGAAAGTCTTGATAGCGTGCCTTGAACTGGTTGAGCATGTGCTCGCCTATAACAGCACGCAGTTCCATGTTCTTGATGCTCTGGCGGAAGAAGCCGAACAACTCCTAACCGCTAACCCTCCATACACAGCAGGAAATCATGGCTTCGATGGTAGCAAACGAAAGATGACAATATGTATAAACCAAGAATAGCCGATAGGTTACTGGTTCGTAAACTGTCGGGCAAGGGTGCCGTATTGATAGCTCTTTCTATTCTCATTGTATGCATCCAAAAGTTCGGTTTTATGTAACTATATTACACTTTTCCGAACTTTCTGATGCAAATATACGAAATACAGACTCATGTTTATACGTAGAGAATAATCACAAAAGCCACCAGCCAGCCTAATATACAAGCATGAATGAAGCGGTCGTGCAGCAAAACATTCGTTGGACTACCGCTTTTCTGACTGACGAAAGTTAGTTGCATATAACGCAAAATACCTGCTAATACAAAAAGCGATGTTGTATAGAGGTAGTGATTCCCTATACGCTCTACGACATCTGAAGACAGCGTGTAGAGGATGTAACACATCATAGTGATACTGCCCAAAACAGCAGTGGCGGGCCCTAAAAAGGCCATATTGTATTGTTCTACGCTTTTCCGTGGCTTTACACCAGATGCCTCGAATACGGCCACATCGTCATGCCGTTTTGCCAATGCCAGAAAGAGCGCCAGCAAGAATGTGGTGAGAACAATCCAATGTGACAAATGGATGCTTAAGACAAGCCCTCCAGCAATAATGCGTAGCACGAAGCCCAAGGCAATAACGAATACGTCAAGAAGAACAATCTGTTTCAGCTTCACACAATAGCAAATGTTCATGACAATGTAGAAAAACAGCGTAGCGGAAAGTCCCTTCTGTATGTTACCACAAAAGAAACTCCACACGACTATCAGCACAAATGCTAATAGCCATACCGCCCCCATTACGATGTAGGCTGCTCTTTTGCAGACGGCACCGCTGGCCACTGGCCGCATACACTTCACTGGATGCAGACGGTCGGCCTCGGCATCACGGATATCATTGAAGCAATAGACACCACTGGCGGCAAAGCAAAAGGCTATGAAAACCAATATACAGGGCCACACATAGCTCCAGTCGGTAGCATGACGGCTGAAGAACAAAGGCGTGAAAACAAAAGAGTTCTTCAACCATTGATGAGGGCGAATCAGCCGGATGATATGTCTATTCATTTCGTGTCTGAACTTTGTAAAGTGTTAAACTCGGATGGTCGCAATGATCTATGACAGTAAGAACCGATGTGGCATCTGCTTTGAGATTGTTTACATAGTCTGTGATACGCTGGTCGAATCCATCCCCATCGGGCGCTTCGATGATATAGTCAATGTGATTTATGTATTCTGTCGGGAAAATACCAACGAAATAGCAGGTGTCGCAAACTAGTTTCACTTCATAGAACAGAGAAAATGGACAGATCAAGGCATCGGACGACTTGAATGGCTGCCGCTGCACAAAGGAGCGTATGTTCTCGTAGTTCCAATGCTCATCTGGCAACATCGACCTAATGCCAAAGACCGACATGACCACTGCAACCAGTCCAAACAATGTACACCACAATCGGCGTTGGCATGCTATAGACATGACGGACAACAACAGCGGCAGAAAAGTCATCCAGCGGTAGTAAGAGGCAAAGCGCCCTGCCAGATTCATAAAGAGGGGTACATAGAGCGCACATAGCAAAAGAAGGAAACCCTCGTCGCAAAGCAGTCGGCGCAGATTGTGCCTGAAACTGGTTACGTATGCAGTGAATGCGATGACTGACAATATAAGGAAACTGCGGTATTCTGCCATTGAGGCAAGCCGTTGACCAAGACTCCTATCCGTGGCGAGTTCTGACAACTTCTGCGTGTAGGGCGAAGTGTCAATGTCAAACAACTCACCAGCCCACGGAAGCACTGTCAGAGCCACATCCGACAAGGTGGACGAATATTGCACAATGCTACAGACAAATGCAACCAACCGGCCATTGAGCTGCATGAAGAGCGACACCAGAAGCAGACCCAGCATGAACCCTGCCAGCAGAAAAGGGAGTAAAGCGATAAGTTCCTTACGCCGACTTTTCATGACGATGAAGGAAAACAGCCATAGGGCACACAGATATACGGTCGCCTGAATACCCGAACAAAAGAGAAAAGCAGAACTGGCGACGATGAAAATGCGGGCATAAAAAGACTTAGCCTGCAGATAGTGGTCAATAGCCAAGACTGTGAGGCACACAACAAGTGCTCCCAACATGTCGGGGCGCCCATTTCGATACATCCATGCCATTTCGCTGGTACCCCAGAACAGCATCGTAAACAGGGCTGTCGTCCATAGCGTCAGTTCTATCCCATGATGCTTCATGAGCTGCAAGCAGGCTCCTCCCAGCATAAATGCAATGACAAGATTCAGACTTCTGACAACCACCAGACTCCCCCCGAAGAGCCACATCCATACGGCGGCTATCATCTGATAAAGCGGAGGATAGGTAGAGAAGGGGTACTGCCCTACCACACGATACCAGGCCGTAGTCTCCCATGAACCATGAAACGCTGCATTATACGCCGTATCGAGCATCATCACTTCATCCACCCACGGAGCGAGATGGCGTAACGTGATGAGGTTGACAATCATGAACGCCAACGACAGCAGAACATAAGGATATATGTTCTTGCACCTTATCTTTTTCATGTTTCTACCGTCAGAGTCGTCCCTTAACGTCATTACCAGCACCTGTTCCTTTGTACTTCGAGCGAGCGGGATTGAAGTTATAGCGGATGGTAAGTTTCAGGTTGCGGTTGTCTGTCCGTTTATCCAAGTAGAACTGATGGATGTCGCTAAAGATTTTTATCTTCTGGCGCATGGAGGCAAAGACATCGTTAACGGCCAGTTTCACACTCAAGCGGTCATGGAAGAATGCCTTGTAAAGACTCAAGTCGAACTGCCACGACTGAGCCATGCGGATATTCTCTGAATCACCGGCAGATCGCCACGACAGATCTGCGTTCAGCCAGATATCCTTGGGCAGGTTGACGGCATTGTTAAAGCGGATGATGAACATCGGTTCGTTCATCTTCTTGGTCTCACCCATGTATTTCACCTCCAAGTCCTGCCACATCATGGCAAGCATCAGTTGGGGATGATAACAGCCGAATGCCGGCGCAAAATGGAGCATGGCCTGCAGATTGTTGAAACCGCTGATGTTGTTCTTCTGTAGCAGGGCTATTGTCGGGTTGCCGTTGTAACTGGAGTATGAACTGATGATATAATCGTGTACATGGGCATAGTCTATCATCGCCATCATCCATCTCCAGTTAATGGCCAGCGAAAGGTTATCACGATAGGTTGGACGCAGATAGGGATTACCACTCTCATAGAGGTATCGGTTGATGTAACTCAGATTACTCGTCAACTGACCGAAAGCAGGACGATTGATATTTCTGGCATAACTGAGCCGTGTCTGTACCTTGCCTATTGGGAAAGACAGCATGGCCGAGGGGAAGAGATCGTTATAGGTGCGGATTGTATCACTATTAATCGCACCATAGTATCGACCATCAACATGCTCGTAGCGCAAGCCTAATTTTGCAGTTAATTGACCGATTTGTTGCGTCAGTTCTGCGAACAAGGCTCCATTAGACTCCTTGGTCTCGGTCTCGCTGCCGACAATGATTCTCTCTGGATTGACGAATTCATCGGTACGACGCACAGAGCTGCCCTCGGCACCTAATTCGATTTTTCCCTTCCATAACGGATAGCCTGCGACGAGTTTGGCTGCATAGAGTCGGTTCTTAGCCTCGCTGCGTGTTGTCACACTACGGCTTTCGCTTACTTTAGCCACCTCAAGGGTAAAGGCATCGGTAGTCTCGTCCTGAATCACCATGTCGGCATTGGCGTCTATCGACAACTTGCCGACAGTACCCGAATAGTAGGCATTGACATTGTGTTCCATTCTTTTAATTTTCTCATGACTGTCACCTGTCAGATGATCATCATTTATCCCGGCCTCAAATGTATCTGTCATTATGTCGCTTTCTTGCCGGGAAGGACGTGAGGCGGCAGTATAGGTCATGCCGATGGCATGATGGTCGTCGAAAAGATAGTTGAAGCCCAGCTTCCCATAATAGATATTGGTATGAGGCTTATAATTAGTAATACTTTGTTGCATGTAGTGAGTGCTATGCATCTGCGGATAGGGGTGCAGGAGATAGGTATCCTGACGGCTCTTGTTCTCCACTTTCATCCGAAAGTCTTCAATGTCAGCCGTAGCGAAGAGATCGAGGCCACCAACCCGATAATTAACGTTTATCTCTTCTTGGCCGAAGAAATAATGATTGATACCAATCAGCGTCTTATTGTCGAAACTGAATCCCTCTCCAACAGGACGAATCGTCTTGATGCGGATAACAGAACGCACCGAAGCATCATACTTGGCACCTGGCGTCATGACAACTTCCACATCCTTGATATGGTCGCTGCTCAGTTGGTTGAGTTCACCAAGGTTACGCATCTGCCGACCATTGATATAGACGAGTGGTGTACCTCGGCCTAAGACTTCGATATTGCTGCCATTGTGGAGCACGCCTGGTATATGTGTCAGCACATCGTTGGCAGTACCCATCTTTGAGAGGTAGCTGCCCTCAACAGTCGTCACAAAGGCATCATCCTTGATTCTGACTAACGGGCGAGAGCCTTTCACTTCTACACCGTTCATTCGGTAACTGTCTGGCTGCATCCGTATCAAACCAACTTCACTACTATTGAACTGTCTGGTGAGTGTCTTATAACCTATGAATGATATGCGTGCCACAACTGGCCTTACATCACAGGGAATGACGAAGAGGCCGGCCTCATTGCTCACACCACCACCGATAACTCGCCCGGAGTCTGATGGATGAAGCAGGTAAACATTGGCATAGGCAACGGGCTGCCCCTTTTCGTCGATAATTTGGCCTTTGTAGCGAGTGTTTGTCTTTTGTATGCACTCCACAAACAGAGAGCCCTTTCCCTTCTCCGATACCCGTATAGGATAGAAACCAATGATCTGGCGGAGGGCATCGGGCACGGATTGGTGCTTGATGCTGGTAGTCACGCGGAAGTCTTCCAACTCATTGTACATGAAGTTGATGGTGTAATCAGATGACAGCTCGTTGAGGTCACGCAGTGCCTCAGACATTGAGACATTATCGTAACTGCGCGTAACCTTCATTCCCGCTGACGCGCCTACCCGTAGCCTTTGTGCCTGGACGTCGATGAAACAGCACATGGCGATAAGAGAAAATACGAATTGCTTCATCATCTGACTATCAGTTTTCCGTTCTCAACAGCCAGATTGACCTGCTCGAACATATTCAACTTCTCTATGACCTCTTGCAGACTCTCTTCCTGATTCCATACGAAATAGAAACGGAGTTGACTGGCCTGATTATTCTGAAAATCCATATCAAGGTGATGATAGGTAGCAATGTCCTTAGCGATGCTATCGAGTGTGACATTGTCAAAGACCACAGATCCAGACTTGACGATGGTATCGGTTGGGAGTGAAGAATTAAGAGTGAAGAGTGAAGAATTTGCTTCCGCCATAGTGTCTGCCGCTTGTGGGACTTCCGTTTCCTGATACTGGCGGACGATGTGAATGGCTGCAAAGGCAACGCCAGACACCAAGAGCAGGCCCACAAAGGAGGCTGCCATCTTACGGAGTAAAGAATGGAATCGCATTGTCGGGAGTGCGGTAGCAAATTCTTCACTCTTCACTCTTCGCTCGGCTTTGCCGCTTTGCTCTGCAAAGAACTCTTCACTCTCAAACTGCTGCCATGCTTCATCTACGTCGGGCACTTGGTCAAGATCGTCCATCATGGCCTCTATCTCCTGGTCGGAATACTTGTCGGGGGCTTCCTGCATATCGCGGTAAAGCTGTTTGTTGTGGTCATTTGGTTTCATAAGCCTTTCGGATTAAAACGGTTTCTGATTTCTTTCAAGGCGTGTGAAAGATGTTTCCAAACGGCCACGCGGCTGATGCCTTCGATAGAAGCGATCTCCTCATAGCTACACCCTTCAGTGAAACGGAGGTGGAAGATGCGCTGCTCTTGTTCTGTCAGATGACTGACGACAAACTCAACGATGTCGGTCATGCGCTCGTCTTCTTCATCTGCATCAGACGGCTGCTCTGCAGGTGCAGTCTCCATGCGGAGTCTCGTTTCCTGATGGCGGATACGCTTCAGACACTGGTTGCGAACGCTCGTCAGCAAATAGCGTTCCTCTGTGTCGGGTATCAGCATCGTCCGCCCACAGAGCAATCCCTCAAAGATGTCGCTGACCACATCCTTGCTCTCCTGCTCATCGTAGAGAATCGTGCGTGCCACCCTCAGCATCTTGGCGTAGTGCTGCTTGAACAGCCTTTGGATCATTCCCGAGCTTTGCTCGCCTACCCGTAGCCTTTCATGTCTTTCCATCACGTCTTTTTATAGTAATACCCTTCAGCCGTTCAAAATGCTAACCCCATAACAAACTTTTTTGTTGCAAAGTTCTTGCTAAGGCAAGCGGCTGAGCCGAGCGACAGAAAGTCCAACGAAAAAGCCCCCGACAAGACCGAAAATCGGATGCAGAGGGCAAAAGTCTGAAATGAGTTTCATTTATTGCATGACTTTTTCTCGTCATGGCAGAATTGAAGCAAGCTTATGAGGACGGGATAGAAATCAAGGAGGCTCTACTTGAAGTTCATCAGTCCCTGATTCAGAAAGTCTATGTAGGCTTGAACATCCTTGTTGTGGCCGCGACTGCCGGTGAGGGGCTTGCCCGTTGTCGGGTTGATGGCTACGTAGAAGGGCTGGGCATTGGCGCCGAACTTGTGGCTCTGCAGATAGCTCCATTTGGCACCTACGGTACGGAGTGTCTTCTGTTTGCCTTTTTCGTCGGTGACGGTCATAGGCTCCTTCAGGGGCGTTTTGTCGTCAACATAGAGAGAGATGAGCACGTAGTCGTTGCGCAGCTTTTCCGACACACGGGGATCAGCCCAGACCGTTGCCTCCATCTCCCGACAGTTCACACAGCCGTAGCCAGTGAAGTCGAGGAATACGGGCTTGCCTTGTGCACGGGCCGTGGCCAGTCCCGACTCATAATCGTTGAACTCTGCCTCGACGACATGCTCGTTCAGGTTGAAGTCTTGAGTGCTGATAGGAGGAGCAAAGGCACTGACGGCCTTGCAGGGAGCTCCCCAGAGGCCAGGCAGCATATAGACGGCGAAGGCGAAGGAGATGAGTCCTCCCATGATGCAGAGTACGGGCATTGGCTTGCTGGGACCGCCAACCTCGTCCTCCTGGAACTTCAGCCATCCTACGAGGTAGGCACCGAGCATGGCGAAGATGACAATCCATAGAGACAGGAATACCTCGCGGTCGAGAATATGCCAGCCGTATGCCATATCAGCCACAGAGAGGAATTTCAGCGAGAAGGCGAGTTCGATGAAGCCGAGTACCACCTTGATAGTCGTCATCCACGAGCCAGACTTCGGGGCCGACTTCATCCAGGAGGGGAACATGGCGAAGATCGTGAACGGCAGGGCCAAGGCCACGGCGAAGGCCAGCATGCCCAGCGTGGGGGCCAGCCAGTTGCCGGTTGTGGTCGTCTGTACGAGTAGCATGCCGATGATGGGACCTGTGCATGAGAACGACACCAGCACAAGCGTGAAGGCCATCAGGAAGATGCTCAACAGTCCGCTGGTCTCCGATGCCTTCGTGTCTACGCTATCGGCCCAGCTGTCGGGCAGTTTGATTTCAAACCATCCGAAGAAACTGCAGGCGAAGACCACGAGTAGCAGGAAGAGGAACACGTTGAACACGGCGCTTGTGGAGAGTGAGTTCAGCGTGTCGCTCCCGAAGATGGCCGTCACTAACATGCCGAGGCCTACGTATATGACGATGATGGATAGTCCGTAGGCGAAGGCATCGCGGAGGCCCTTCCTGCGGTCGTCCTTGGAGCGCTTCAGGAAGAAGCTCACGGTCATGGGGATGATGGGCCAGATGCAAGGCATGCAGACAGCTGCCAGTCCGGCAAGGAATCCCATGAGCAATAGCCACCACAGCGACCGCTCTGCCAGATCTTCACCAGAACCTAATGAGCGCAGTTCCTCGGTGACGGGTGCCCATAGGTCGGCTTCGTCTGAGAATACCTCAGCTTTGGTGGTATCAGCTTCCACAGTATCTGCCTTTGCTGTGTCGGGCTGTATTCCGTCTTCTTCTTTTTCTTTCTTGTCTTCGGTGGTCTCTTTCTTGTCGGCACTCACAGCCAAGGATACCTCTCCGCTCTTTTTCAGCTCCACCTCTGACGGCGGGAGACAACTCTCGTCGCTGCAAGCACCGTACTCCAGATAGCAGTCGATGTCATATTGAGGCTTGGTGAACTTGATCTTCTGCACGAAGGTGGCCTCGTTCTCGAAGTATTTCAGCTCCATGCCGAACAACTTGTCCATCTTCCTGATGACGTTGCCCCGAGGTTCCAACTTGCCCACAAGCTCAGCACCGTCCATCTTGACAATATTGAACGTGGCCTCGATAGGTCCGTCTTTGCCGATGTCTGTTGAATACACGTGCCAGCCGTTGTCGATGGTGGCATGGAACACGATTTCCGCCTCAGCACCCTTGCCGGTCTTCAGCTCGGAGGTGAAGTGCACAGGGTCAATCATCTGAGCATGGAGAACCAGCGCAGACATCATTGTTAGGATCGACAGGAGCAGCCTCATTCGTTTCATGACGCTATGACAGCTCTTTTTTATGATTATTGGTAGTCGCGGATGCGGACGTCGATGCCGCTACCGGCGAGCTGCATGGAAATCTTGTGGACGGGTGTGCTGTTGTAATGGTAGGGGAAGAGCACCTTCGGACGGATGATCTTGGCAGCGTTGACGCACTGCTCGACAGTCATCGTGTAGGGCTGGTTGCAGGGCAGGAAGGCCACATCGATGTCCTTCAGCTCGGCCATCTCGGGAATGTCTTCCGTGTCGCCAGCGATATAGATGCGGAAACCGTCGAGGGTGAGCACATAGCCGTTGTCACGGCCTTTGGGGTGGAACTGCAGGTGCTCGGGTGTGGTGTTATAGGCTGGCACGGCCTCGATGAGGATGTCGTCGGCATACTTGCGGCTCTCGCCGTTCTGCATGACGAGGCCATTCTTGTAAAGCCCGAAGACGGCCTGGTTGACGTAGATGCTCGTGGCGGGGGTGCGCAGTTCGGCGATGGCCATGCGGTCGAAGTGATCCTTATGCTCGTGGGTGACGAGGATGATGTTGGCCTTGGGGAAGGTGGCATAGTCGGTCTCGGGCTTCATCCACATGCCGACGGGATCTACCTCGATTTCCGTACCGTTATAGTTAATCTGGATACTGGCATGCTTGATGCAGGTAATAGTGATCTTCTTGCCGCTTTGGGTAGTAAACTCGTCGGTCTTCTGTGCGGCAGAAACTGTGAGAAGTGAAAAATGGAAGGTGAAAAGAATGGCAAAGAGCCTCATGACATTTGTTTTCATTTCGTTTGATGATTAATCTCTAATGTTTGTTGTTTATGGGTTATTTCTCTGAAGAATCGATGGGGATAGTGACAACGAAACGTGCACCAGGGTGGTAGGAGGTGTCGAGTGTGACGGTACTTCCGATCTGTTCCGCAAGCTTGCGACTCAAGGGCAAGCCGAGGCCGAGACCCTCCTTGAAGGAATCGAGCTTGACGAAGCGGCCGAAGATGTTCTCTGCCTCTTCCGCAGGCACACCACAGCCGGTGTCCTCAATGGCGATATTGAGTGTCTTGTCATCGGCATTGGCTCGGAGTGTGACGGAACCTCGCTCCGTGTATTTGACGGCATTGTCAGTGAGGGCGCTGATGACGCGTGAGACGATGATCTTGTTGGTCTTGATGCAAAAGTCGTCGGGCAGTTCGCTCTCCAGCCGTAGCTCGGTATCCTTCGTGGCACTGCTCCGGTTCTCGTCGATGGCCTCTTGCATGAGTTGGTGCACGTTGACCGTATCTTCTTTTGGTGGTGTTGATGAGGTCTCGATGAGCGACAGACCAATGATCTCATCTATGAGTTTGGTGATTTGGGTGGCGCTCTTCTGCATCATCTCTGCCATGTGCTGTCGTTCCTTGTCGCTTTTGGTGAGCTCGGGGTCGGCGATGACCTGGGCAAAGCCGCTGATGATGTTCAGCGGGGTGCGCACTTCGTGAGTGACGTTCTGGATGAAGCGGGTCTTCATCTTGTCAGACTCGAGGGCGTGCTGATAGGCATTCTTCAGTTGCGTGAGGTGGCGACGGCGCGACTGTACGATGTAGATGAGCGCCACAACGAGCAGGGCGAGCAGGATGAGACCGATGATGAGGGCAATCATGCGGGTGCGGATGGATGCCCTCTCCATGTCGCTGATGGCGAGTTGGTCGCGGATTCCTGTCATACTGTTGGCCAGGGCGACATTGTTCACGGAGTCGCTAGCGGAGTAGCTCTTGTGCAATGATTCATAAGCCTCCTTCCAGCGGCCTGCTTTCTCGTAGATCTTTGTGATAACCTCGTGACGGTCATCAGAGAGCTCCTCTTTGGCCAGAGCCACTGCCTCGTCGGTCTTGCCCTGTGAGGCGAGGTAGTAGACTTCCATCGTACGGCCATGGACTGACGACTTGCCTTCAGCCACACCCTCCCTGTAGGCCTTGTAGCCTTCGAGGAACTTGGGGATGTCGCCAGCGGTGTAGTAACTGAGGGTACGACGTGTATCAATGTCGAACACACGATCAGGGGAGTACTTCTCAGCGATTTCCCTCGCCTTGTTGAGCAGGGTCATCGCCTCTTCGTGGTCGTCGTCAATCTCTACGTTGACAATGTTCATGTAGATAGGAGGCATGCTCTCATAGTAACCGCCCTTCTCCATGAGGTCGAGGACACGGTAGAAATTTCGCTTGGCGGCTTTCTTGTTGCCGCAGATGCGGTTAATGTGGCCGAGCATGTTGTAGGCCATGTACATCTCGTTGTCGAGGTGCTTCTCACCCAGTTCCCTGGAGAGCTTCCGTCCCAGCATATAAGCTTCGACTACTTTCCGGCGGTTCATCTCGAAGACAATCTCATTGCAGCGCTGGGTATAGTAGGCATGTAGGTCGTTCTGCTTGAGCAGATAGTCTTGCAGAGCTTTCAGAGCGGGGAAGAATCGGGCACTGTCACCATTGTTGAAGGCATGGCGCATAGAATCACGTAGAGCCAGGTATTCTGGCTCCTTCTGATAGTCTTGAGCAGCAGCTGCGGTGTGCAGAAGAACCGTCAAGGTCAGGGCTAATAGCAGAACTCTTGTCATGATTGGTCGATTTCAGTTCTATTCATCGCTGCAAAAATACAATTTTTTTTGGAAATATGTACATTAGAACGCATTATTTTTTGTTTATTTTGTTCTTTTGTCTAAAAAGTTGTATCTTTGTGGCATGGATATACAGCCGATTGCTTATTTCGAGTCGCCATTGAAGTCTAAATTCGGCATTCCGCGGCAGAGCGGACTCGCCGGCAGTCTGACGGGGAGGATTGTCTTCGTACAGGAATATCGTCAGAGGGAGGCTGTACGAGGGATGGAGGACTTCGATTACTTGTGGCTCATCTGGGAGTTTTCTGCGAATGGGAGTGGAAAGTGGAAAGAAGAAAGTGGAAAGAGAAATCTCACTGTGCGGCCTCCAAGACTTGGTGGAAACCGCAGGATGGGTGTCTTCGCCACACGTTCACCTTTCCGGCCTAACAATCTTGGACTTTCGTGCGTGAGGCTCGAGAGGGTGGAGGAGGATGCAAAACTGGGACCTGTGATCTACGTGCGGGGTGCAGACCTGATGGACGGCACACCCATCTATGACATCAAACCCTACGTGGCCTATGCCGACAGCCATCCCCATGCCCGCAGTGGTTTCGTGGACAATACGGCGTGGCAACCGCTTGGCGTGGATATTCCAGAGGCTGTGGAACGATGCTTTACACCTGAAGAGTTGGAGGCCTTGCGCCAGTTGCTCGCTTTAGACCCGCGTCCGCAATACCACGACGATCCGGAGCGTGTCTATGGCTTCCCCTTTGGAAAGTATGACATACGTTTCCGTGTATCCGACGGCACACTCCGTGTCTTGGAGGCCGTCAGTTCAAGTCTTTGATTGCTACATCTCCTTGTCGAGGCGGTCGCGCCATAGGTATTTGCGCGTCTCGTGAACGATGATGCCGTTGAGGAAGATCAGCGACAGCAGGTTGGGAATGGCCATCAGGGCGTTCATGCAGTCGGCGAGGTTCCACACCAAGGCGAGGTTCATCACGCTGCCGGCAAAGACGGCGGCAATATAGAGCATGCGATAGACGAGCACCCACTTGCGACCCTTCAGGTACTCGATGGCCCGTTCACCGTAATAGCACCACCCGAGGATGGTGGAGAAGGCGAAGGTGAGCAGGCCGAAGGTGAGCAGAGGGCGTCCGATGACGGGTATCTTCGAGAAGGCGTCCTTCGTCAGCGTGGCGCCGTTGGAGAAGTCTATGTCGGGATAGGCAATGACACTGCTGACGATGACCAGTCCGGTGAGTGCGCAGATGACGACCGTGTCCCAGAACGTTCCGCTGGAGGAGACGAGGGCCTGGCGCACAGGGTTGCGTGTCTGTGCTGCTGCTGCCACGATGGGAGCCGATCCCATGCCGCTCTCGTTGGAGAACAGTCCGCGGGCTATGCCGAAGCGGGCGGCCATCATCACCGTGGAGCCTACAAAGCCTCCGCCAGCAGCTTCCGGACTGAAGGCAGCGCTGACAATCAGACGAATGGCTGGCCACAGGTAGGGGGCATTGACGGTGAGGATGTACAGACAGCCGAGCACGTAGAACAGGGCCATCAACGGCACGAGGGCAGAACACACACGGGCGATACTCTTGACACCGCCAATCACCACGGCTCCAGTAAGCAGACAGACGAAAGTGCCCGTCATCCACGGTGTGATGCCGTATGACTCGCTGGCCACGGTGGCGATGGCATTAGCCTGCACGGTGTTGCCGATGCCGAAGGAGGCAATGGCGGTGAAGACAGCGAAGAGCACAGCCATCGTCTTCCAGCCCAAACCTTTCTCAAGGGCATACATTGGCCCGCCGAGCATCTTTCCCTTGGGTGTCTTCTGGCGGTATTTGATGGCCAGCAGACCCTCGGCATATTTGGTGGAGATGCCGAAGATACCCGTGAGCCAGCACCACAGTACGGCCCCTGGTCCGCCAAGGGCTATGGCTGTAGCAACCCCGATGATGTTGCCCGTACCAATGGTAGCAGCGAGGGCAGTGGCCAACGAACCAAACTGTGATACGTCGCCCGTGGCATCGGGATCGCGCTTCACCGAGAGGCGGATGGCCTTGAAGATGTGACGCTGGGGAAAGCGCAGGCGGATGGTGAGGAAAATATGTGTGCCCAACAGCAGGATGATCATAGGCCATCCCCACAGCAGGTTGCTGAACTCAGTCAGGAAATCGTTTACCTGGTCCATGTGTATATACCTTATTAATTATTGTCTGAATGTGATGACAACGGTCTTGTAGCCCATTGCTTTCATCAGGTTGCCTATCTGCTCGCGGGCATTCTCCTCGGCGGCAGCGAGGTTCTCCCTTGTCAGTCCGTGGATCATCATGTTGCGGCGGGCCTGACGGTACAGGGCCTCACGGTCTTCGGGCTTCCATGTACCGTCTTCGAAGAAGGGTTTCGTGCGGGCCTCGTCGATGAAGTCTTGGTCGAGCAGGCCGATCTTCGGCAGTGTCAGCCTGACAGTGTCGCCGTCAGCCTCCAGCCATCCGGGTTCCATCTGGTGGGTGTTGATGCCCAGGCGCAGGGTGCCGTAGTAGATGCGCGCCAGTTCGTCGTTGGAGAGAATCCCCTTGCGGACGGTATCGGCCAGTTCCTCGACGCTGACGCTGAGAAACTCCCATTCGCCGATGGCCTTGATGCTCTGTATCTGTGTGGGGGTGGAATCAATCGCCGTATCGGCTCCCAGCTCGATATGGTCGTCCTTCATGCAACTGCGCAGCCAGAAAAACGCGATGATGAGAATGGCGGCACAGAAAAGTATGATGCTGAGTCGGTAGGTCTTTCTCATGGCTTAGTCCTCCATCTTTAACAGGGATTGTATGTCGTGTGCATCATAATGCTTGCGGAAGGCGATGGTCACCTGACTCTCGTCGAACCCCATCTCTGCCAGGATGGGCACCAGCACTTTGGCGGCATTGGCCTGGGCCGTCTCGAGAATGCCCAGCGAGGGGATGCTCTCAATGATGGCGGCGCGCCCCTGCTGCTCGTAGGCCGACATCTCAGCGTCGCTGAAGTGGGCACGAGCGAGGGCCACATACTGGCGCACGTTCTTCTGGTCGATCTTCGAGCTGGTCATCGTCACCTGAGGGTCGGGGAGCACAATGGTGATCTTGTCGCCGTGGCGCTCGATGTTACGCTCGGAGAACTGGCTGAAGTCGATCCAGGCCTTCAGCTTCGCATTGATGGGGATGGCAATCTTGCGGTCGCCAAGGGGAAGCTTGATGTTGAACTGCCTCTGCAGCAAGGAACCCTTCAGCCGAAGCACGTCGTCGTGGGTTACAATCTTGTGCACACGGTACTCTGCCGTATAGAGCCTGGAACATCGCCTGACCTGTGTGATGAGCATCGGCAGGGTGTCGATACTATTGTAGGAAGCACTCTGCGGACTGTCGTCCGACGACTCTTCGACAATCGTGCCCTGACACATCAGGACACCCGCCAGAAGGGCCAAAATCAATAAAACACCTAAGAGTTTCTTCATTTTCTGCTTTCGTTTCGTTTAAAAAACGTGGGCAAAGATAGTAAAAAAATGCCAATTCGCTGAAAGTTCCGTTGTCTTTTTCATAAAACCTTAAACTTTTCTTCCTCCTAAGCGTCAAAAAGATAGTTGCAACGCTTAGAAAATAACAATTTGTAGAACATTAAAAAACGATTAAAAACATGAAGAGAATAGTTATGACAATGGTGGCCGCCGTGCTGATGACATCGGCAGCCTTTGCACAGGACAAGAAGGACGGCAACCGTCCTGAGAAGAAATTCGATAAGACGGAGATGGTGAAGCATCGTACCGCCGAGGTGGTGAAGAAGTATGCGCTCAACGACAAACAGGCCAAAGAGCTGCAGGCCCTCAATGAGAAATATGCCGACAAGATGGGTCCTGGCCCCAGAGGCCATCATCATGGCCGTCCTGGCATGAGACCCGGACGCCCTGGCCATGATCAGCAGGCAGACCGTCAGGCCATGAAACCCGAGCGCAGGCCCGAACTGACGGCTGAGCAGAAAGAAAAGATGAAGGCCGCCCGCGAGGAGCATGAGAAGGTGCGTGAGGCCTATGATGCCGAACTGCAGAAGATCATGACGGCCGAACAATACACGCAGTACAAAGCTGATATGGAGAAACGCCGCCATGGCGGTCCGCGGGGGCATCGTGGATGAAATGAGCGGAAATGATAAATTTATTTGGGAATCTGGCATCGGATTCCCAATTTTTTTGTATCTTTGCGGCGTTAATGGAAAAGATGACAATGAAAAGACTCATAGAGAAAGCAGTCAATCTGTCGCGTGGCACGCTTATGCTGACGCTGGCGGCAGGGATGGCAGTCGTGCTGCCGACTGCCTGCAAGCAGAAGAAACAGACTGACGATATCGTGATCCGTAAGGTGGAGGAGGCCAAGCCTCAGGCACCCATCCGTATGCAGGAGTATAAGCAGGTGAAGGACTTCAAGTGGTTGGACAGAGACTATCAGGTGAACATCATCCGGATGCCTGACGACAGTCTGAGAATGGTGAAGGACGAGACAGGTCAGAAGTTCGTCGACAACCGCATCGCCCTGAGCATCTATCGCAGCGACGGCAGTTTGTTCTTCACCAAGATGTTCACCAAGGCCGACTTTGAGTCACAGCTCAACGACGACTATCGTCTGACGGGTATCCTTGAAGGCATCGTCTTCGACCGTGTGGAAGATCTGAAGGTGTTCTTCGCTGGCAGTGTGTGCCATCCTCAGACTGATGAGTATATCCCCTTCGTCATTACCGTCAGCAATCTGGGCGACCTGAATATCCATCCTGACGACGACCTCGATACCAGTGGTCAGGTCGACGAAGAAGAATTATAACAACGGCAGGTCTTCGGATCAGCGTATGATGGTTTCCCACGACTCGCAGAGTTCTGCCAAGCTGGGAAACAAGAGATCGGCTCCTGCATCGAGCAATGTCTGATCCGGCAGGGGGCCTGTGTTAACGCCAATGGTGAATATCCTGGCTGCGACACCCGCCCTGATGCCTAACGGCGCATTCTCCACGACGACGGCTTCCCATGGCTTCAGACCGCCCGCCTTCTGCAGGCCCATGAGATAAGGGTCGGGATGGGGCTTCCCGCGTTGGACATCGTAGGCGGTGGTGATATGCTCTTCGTGGACATAAGCCCCAAAATCGCTGAGGATGCGTTGGATGAGCGGGCGCTGTCCGCTGCCTGTGACGACACAGCACAGTATGCCTTCATCGCAGAGCTTCTGCATCAGCTCAAGAATACCTGGCATGACAGGGGCTTCAGTCTGTTCATGGAAGATCCGGGTCTTCTCGTCGTACATCAGCTGAGCCTCTGCCTCGTCAATCTTGCGCCCCTGTTGCTCCCATACCATTTCGCGGATGGTGTCCACGCCCCGTGCGCCTTCGGTGGCATAGGCATCATCAGCCGTCATCCGGATGCCGAACTTGGCCATGGACTGTTGCCAGGCGATGGAATGGCGGGGCATTGAGTCGTAGAGCACGCCGTCCATATCAAATAGCACGGCCTTGGGGCGCAGTGCCTCAAAGCCGTGTTTTTCCAAGTAGTTTTTGATTGAGATCTGGTACATATTCTCTTTTTGTTTACAGTTTACAGTTTACGGTTTACAGATGAATACCTTGCACGCCCTTGTGACTGCCTATAGAAGTAATCATCTGTAAACTGTAAACCGTAAACCGTAAACTAAAATCATTCAACTATTCCTGCGCCAGGCGTTCCTTGATGGCCTTGGATTCAGCCTCGTAGCCGGGCTTGTCGAGAAGGGCGAACATATTCTTCTTGTAGGCTTCCACACCAGGCTGGTTGAAGGGGTTCACGCCGAGCACGTTGCCGCTGATGCCACAACCGATCTCGAAGAAGTAGATGAGCTGTCCCAGATAGCGTTCGTTCAGGCGCGGCATGGTGATGCGGATGTTGGGCACGCCACCGTCCACATGAGCCAGCTTCGTTCCCAGCTCTGCCATCTTGTTCACCTCGTCCACGCGCTTGCCGGCAAGGAAGTTCAGGCCGTCGAGGTTCTCCTCGTCCTCAGGGAAGAGCAGCTTCTTCTCGGGCTCCTCCACGCTGATGACCGTCTCGAAGATGGTGCGCTCGCCGTCCTGGATCCACTGTCCCATGGAGTGCAGGTCGGTGGTGAAGTCTACGCTGGCGGGGAAGATACCCTTCTTGTCCTTACCCTCGCTCTCGCCGTAGAGCTGCTTCCACCACTCGCTCATGAAGTGGAGCTTCGGCTGGAAGTTCACCATGATCTCGATCTTCTTGCCGCTCTGGTAGAGACCGTTGCGCACGGCTGCATACTGGGCAGCGGGGTTCTCTGCGAAGGGCACGTCCTTGCCGCAGGCCTTCTCCATGTCCTGGGCACCAGCCACGAGCTCCTTGATGTCGAAGCCTGCACAGGCGATAGGCAGCAGACCTACCGGAGTGAGCACGGAGAAGCGTCCACCCACGTTGTCGGGGATGATAAATGAGGTGTAGCCCTCCTTGTCGGCACAGGTGCGGGCAGCTCCGCGCTTGGCATCAGTGATGGCCACGATCACCTTCTTGGCCTCCTCCTTGCCGCGCTGGGCCTCGCACTGCTTCTTCAGCAGACGGAACGTGAGGGCGGTCTCAGTGGTTGTTCCGCTCTTCGAGATGTTGATCACACCAAACTTCTTGTCCTTCAGATACTCTGTCAGCTCAAACAGGTAGTCCTCGCCGATATTGTTGCCTGCGAAGAGGATGGTGGGGTTCTTCTTGTCGGCGACGAGCCAGGCAAACGAGTTGCTCAGGGCCTCGATCACTGCGCGCGCTCCGAGATACGAGCCTCCGATGCCTGCCACGACGATAGCCTCGCAGTTCTCGCGAAGCACGTTGGCACACTGCTGCAGCTCGTCGATGAAAGCGGGCGTGATGCTTGATGGCAGATGTAGCCATCCGAGAAAGTCGTTACCGGGGCATGTGCCGTCTTCCAGTGCCTGCTGGGCGGCCTTCACTTTGGGCTCGAAAGCCTCTACTGCGCCAGCCTCAAGGAAGCAGGCAGCCTTTGTGATGTCAAGACTGATATTCTTCATTGTTTTTTGTTATTTATAGGGTTTTGTTATATTCCGCCCGCAAAGTTACAAACTTTTTTCGAATTAACGCACAATTCTCTTTAAAAACGCACAATTCTCTTTAAAATAGAGTTAAATCACTCTCTTTCGAATGACTCCCGCACATTTTATAATTAAGAGGGCCGACAGCCTGTGCTGCCAGTCCTCTTTTCCCTCTTCGCCTTTAGAACGGTCCGTGCCCCATGCAGCTGGTCGTTCCCAGTGCCGTCAGGAATGCCGTGAGTGCGGCTACTATCACCTTCACCGCTAGCTCGATGATCCTTTGCTTCTTCATAATCTCCTCCTTATCTTTTTTGTCACACAGATTCCACAGATTTCACAGATTTTCTTTTTTATCAAGAATTTGAGAATTAGAGAATTTTTCTGCAATGATAAGAATTTTTGCTTCGCAATGAATTTGAGAATTGTTTCCCGCAGAAGAGTTCTTTGTCACACAGATTCCACAGATTTCACAGTTTTTATTTTTTATCAAGAATTAGAGAATTCCTTTCTCTGAGCCATTCGTCGCTTGCGACGACAACAATTCTCTAATTCTATTAATTCTTGATCAATAATCACTCCTTCGTTTTCTTCTTCTGAGCCATTCGTCGCTTGCGACGACAATAATTCTTTAATTCTTTCAATTCTTGATTAAAAAAATCTGTGTGAATCTGTGTCATCTGTGTGACAATTAAACTACTCTCCGTGAGCCATTACCCGTTGCCATTGCCTCCGTCGCCAGAGTTATCCGCCGTAGGAGCCAGCACATACGTCAGCGGCGTCTTCTTCTGGAATCGCTTCTCCTTGCCACCCACAGTTCGTTTCTCGCTCTCCACGAGATACCCGAAGGTGAAGATGCAGTCCTCCTTCAGCGCCCTTGAGGTGAGCTTCTCGCCCTTCGTGTTCTCAGGGTTGAAGTTGATGTGGATGCCGTTGATCATCGCATCGGGGCCACCGGCCACCGCCTCTGCGAGGTTCGCCTTGCCCAGCTTCTGACCGTCCACTGCGGGAGAGAACGTGCCGAAGCCGTCCAGCTTCACAGGCTGACCCTGCGTCAGCAGCTCCTTCATGCAGTCCACCACCTGACCGAGCACCAGCACGCACATCTGGTAGTCCGCGATCTTGCCGTGACTCGTCATGTGGGCGGCAAAGCCCTTCAGGTTAAGAGGTTCCTTCGAGTCCACCTCTGCGAAATACTTTCCATACGCGGTGCTCTCGTCGTTCTTGTTCTGACGGAGATTGATCACCATAGGAATTTCACTTCTTGCCATTTTTTTGTTCCTTTCTTTTTTAGTTAAACATAAGCTTTACTTTTTTCTCTCTTTGTCTTCAGACGAATTACTTGAGTTCCGTTTCAGACGAATTACTTGAGCTCCGTTTTCAGAATTCTCCTTTGGGCCCCGGTAGGAAATTCTTCACTCTTCACTCTTCACTCTCTGAAAGACACTGCAAAATTAATCATTTATTTTTAATTATGCAAGTATTAAAATCTTATGAAACATGTTGTTCAACGTTATTCAACTTTATCCCATGTTATACCAAAATATTTGCGCTTTTCTTTGGCAATTTCAACTATTTTTTGTACCTTTGCATCATCAAACAAGTTTCACTAAAAACCAATCATCATGCAACATTCCAACTCACATTCCAATTCTCATTCCAACACCGTTCAGCCCGCCAGGCCCTCCTCCCCTTCGGGGAGGTCGGGAGGGGTTTATGGCCGTACGGAGCTTGCCACCCGTTACTTCCCACACATTCAACCACAAACCGCCTGGCAGAAACTCCGTGGACTACTCGCCACTGATCCGGCACTTGTGCATCTCACAAAATTGAAGCGCCGCACGTTCCTTCCAGCAGAAGTAAACATTATTTACCGACATCTCGGGCAGCCTTGAGCCGCCTTTTTTAGTGCCTTTCAGCCTCTCCGAGTTTCCTGCCACGAAACTCCGACTTTCATTATACTAAAGTCCAACTTTCCTGCCTGCAAACTCCAGGTTTCAAAGCCACAAATCAAGGCCCATTATCTTGCAACGAAGATTGTAAAGACAATTCACATTAGAGAACATCCACGCCGTTACACTGCTACACTGTCCCATTTCGAAAAACGAAGTTTGAAGAAAGGCAATATCTAATATTTATTATATTATATATATATTATAATATATATATAATATAATAAATATATAAAACACAAAAAGAGCCGCCCCTCTGTATTCGAAGTCATCCGTGCCCCCAATCAGAATAACTTTCATAAAACACCAAATGGGACAGTGTAGCAGCGTAGCGGCGTGGTGTCTGGGCACAAAAGGGTCAGGAACCTTTGCGCCCCCAGAACCTTCTGTGTCACTTTTTTCGTCATCATATTGGCCTAAAGAGCTGCTATTTTGCATATTTTCTCTTGAAATGCCCATTATTTATGAAACTTTTCGTATATTTGCACCCAAAAGCAACGAGATTATGAGTCCAGTATTTAGACGCGAAAGCGAATATACGTTCAAGATATACTCCAACGAGGAGGAGCGGATGCACATTCATGTGCTCTGCGACGGCAAGGAAGCCAAGTACTGGCTGGAGCCGCAGGTTGAACTTGCTAAGAATACAGGCATTCCCGAGCATAAATTGAATGAAATCAAGATAATCGTAGAGAAATATGCAGACAACTTCAAAGAACAATTCCGCCAGCACATCGGCAAGCGTATTGATGATTAATGCGCAGGGCATCATGCTCTCCGTGCTTGGCCATGACTACTTTCTTTCGTACAACCGCATCCCTTGGATGCAGGACGCCCCCATCCGTAGCGTGCTGAACGTACAGATGAGTGGTCCTGAGGCCATAGAATGGCCCGACCTTGACGTTGACCTGGAAATTGAGAGCCTTCAGCATCCCGAACGCTATCCGCTCATCATTAAGCGGAATGCATTGGATTTCGTGGGTTTGTAATAATATTAAATGTAGAAATAATAATGAGCGGATAGACCGACAGACATTAAACGACATAAGGAAGCGTTGACTTTTTGATTCTTGTATTCTGAATTTCGCCAAAAATACACAGCCAAGATGATAGAAGGTGATGCTCGCGTTTAGGCGCGAGCTGAGACTTGTATCTGGCTGGAAGGCGTTTGGCGATGCCGAGAATACGGATGCGGAATCAGGCTCGCGCCATCTTTATGCTCTGCGATTAGTAAAGTTTAACGCCCTACGATGCAAGATTTCCGACGCCTCGCGTTTATATAGACAGAACATTAACGTATAAAACATAACAGAAATGACAACAATGAAAATTTGGAGACTCGCCTTTGCGATGCTTGCTGCTTTCTCCCTCGTCTCTTGCAGCAGCGACGATGATGACAAAGACATTACCAAGGAAATTATCATGAATGTTTCCGCTGAACCGGGCGTTATGTACGATCTCTTCGA
>Ga0310691_10002686_pt1 | contig 22777 bp, 19 predicted proteins | sample 176DNAGHGlowgp2_FD_203887 | JGI IMG/M metagenome (GOLD analysis project Ga0310691, IMG submission 203887) | Sheep rumen microbial communities from Palmerston North, Manawatu-Wanganui, New Zealand - 1766 DNA GHGlow gp2 (v2) (version 2) | ecosystem: Host-associated > Mammals > Digestive system >...
GGAAGAAAAGAAAAAAGTACCTTCCGAAGAAGATGAGGATTCAGAGGAAGATAAGGGCATGGAAGACAGAGTCCGTGTCATGACACCTGAAGAAAAGGAACTTTTCGGACCTTATATTCATCACAGAAAGAGCAGAAAGCAGATCATTGAGGCAATAGACAACCTCAGTATGGCTGCATATACCAATAATGCGATAGTTACCGGCGAAGAGGGTGCGGGAACCGTTAATCTTGCTAAGGGACTTATCAAGGCAGCACAGGCAACAGATTCCAATTTCTCAGGTAAGGTTGCAATGATATCTGCTATAACTCTTAATAAGAGAACGGTAAGCCCTATTTTTGACAAGATAGTAAACGGCGCGCTTATTATAAGACGTGCAGCAGACCTTAAAGAAGCAACTGTTAAGACGCTGCTTAAACTTTTGCAGAATGAGAACAAAGGATACATAGTAGTTATAGAAGATACCAAGGACGACATCGATAGGCTGCTTGATAAGTATCCGGAGCTTAAAAAGTGTTTCAATGTAAGAGTAGATATAGAAGCGCTTGACGACGACTCTCTTGTGGCCTATGCAAAACAGTATGCCATTGAAAAAGAGCATGTTATCGATAACCTCGGAATCCTTGCACTTCACCAGAAGATTGCAGAGAGACAGACACTTGATCACGAGGTTACGGTAAAAGAAGTAAGGGACATGGTTGACGATGCGATCTATTATGCAAATAAGAGGTCCATAGGACATGTCGTTGATGTACTTTTAAGAAAACGTTTTAATGAGGAAGACATGATCATTCTCAGAGAAAAAGATTTTCTTCACTAAAAGAGTGGTATACTAAAATTAAATTTTTACATAATCTTATTACGAAGGGGAATTTTTTATGGGGCAGACAGTATTTATTTCTGAAGCAGATGAGTATCTTTTTGGACAGGGAACTCACTATGATATATACAAAAAACTCGGTGCGCATGTTTCTGAGGAGAATGGTGTTAAGGGAATGTATTTCGCTGTCTGGGCACCAAATGCAGCTGAGGTTCACGTTATTGGATCCTTCAATGGCTGGGATGAGACATCTCACAAGATGGAAAGAAGCGGTGAGATTGGAATATATCATCTTTTTATTCCGGGAGTTGGAACCGGAGAACTCTATAAGTATCTTATTACTACGCAGGATGGAAGAAAGCTCTACAAGGCAGATCCGTATGCCAATTATGCTGAGCTTCGCCCGGGCAATGCTTCAAGAACAACAGATCTTTCTAAATTTAAATGGAGCGATAGCAAGTGGTATGAGAGCATCAAGGGCAAAGACATAAACAGACAGCCTCTTGCAATTTATGAATGTCATATAGGTTCCTGGATGAAGCATCCCGACGGAACAGAGGATGGCTTCTATACATACAGACAGTTCGCTGACAGGATTGTTGAGTATCTAAAGGAAATGAAGTATACACATGTGGAGCTCATAGGCATTGCTGAGCATCCTTTTGACGGATCATGGGGATATCAGGTAACAGGATACTATGCGCCTACAGCAAGATACGGCGAGCCTACTGACTTTATGTACCTTGTAAATCTGCTTCATAAAAATAACATCGGTGTTATCCTTGACTGGGTACCCGCTCATTTCTGCCCTGACGAGTTTGGTCTTGGCTGTTTTGACGGAACCTGCATTTACGAGGATCCGGACCCGAGGAAGGGTGAGCATCCTGACTGGGGAACAAAGATTTTCAATCTTTCCAAGAATGAAGTAAAGAACTTCCTTATTGCTAATGCACTTTTCTGGATAAAAGAATTCCATGTAGACGGTCTCAGAGTAGATGCGGTCGCATCAATGCTGTATCTTGACTATGGCAAGAGAGACGGTCAGTGGGTGCCTAATAAGGACGGTGGAAACAAAAATTACGAGGCGATCGAATTCTTCAAACACCTTAATAGTGTAGTAAGAGGAACCTACCCTGAAGTGCTTATGATCGCTGAGGAATCAACAGCATGGCCCAAGATCACTGCGCCTATTGAAGACGATGGACTTAATTTTACATTTAAGTGGAACATGGGGTGGATGCATGATTTTTGCGAATACATGAAGCTTGATCCGTACTTCAGAAAAGGCGCTCATCACATGATGACATTTGCAATGAGCTACAATAACGCAGAAAATTACATTCTTCCTCTTTCACATGACGAGGTTGTTCATCTTAAGTGCTCTATGCTTGAGAAGATGCCCGGTTATAAGGTTGATAAGTTTGCAAACTTAAGAGCAGGCTATGCATTTATGTTTGGTCATAGCGGAAAAAAGCTTCTCTTCATGGGACAGGACTTTGCACAGGAGAGAGAATGGAGCGAGAAAAGGGAACTCGACTGGTTCCTTCTTCAGGAAGACCTTCACAGAGGAATGAAGGATTATGTCAGAGACTTGCTTGAGATATACAGAAAATATCCTGCACTTTACGAGGTTGATAATGACTGGGGCGGATTCGAATGGATCAACGCAGATGATGCGGACCACAGTATTTTCAGCTTCTACAGAAGAGCAATAAACGGGAAAGACAATATCCTGTTTGTGATAAACTTTACTCCGATGGAAGTGCCAAATTACAAGGTGGGCGTTCCTTTTGCAGGAAAATATAAGCACATTTTAGACAGTGCGGACAAAAAGTATGCAGGATGCGGCTCAGGAATTCCTGATAGCATAACAGCAGAGCCCGGACTTTGCGATTACAAGGATTACAGCATAACTATGAATATTCCTCCTTATGGAGCAGAGTTGTTTGTATTCCAGAATCCTGATGCACCAAAGGAAGCATCTAAGAAGGAAGATACTAAGAAAACAGTAAAAAAAGAAACCGGAAAGGCAGCTGAGAAGCCTGTAAAGAAAACATCTTCCAAGGCTTCCTCCGCAAAGAAATCTTCAAAGAAGAAATAATTACATGTTAAAGTATCATACAGTTTAAACCGAAATAAAAGGTGATAGGCATAAGATGTGCCTGTTACCTTTTTTTCATTTTTTATAAGAATTTGCATTTTTTAATGACTTTAAAAAATCGGAGGACCTGATGAATATTTCTTTGCAGGCTTTAAATGGAACGGATTCCGATTTTGAGAAAATATCAAACGGCAAGGAAGCTGGACTAATTTTTCAGACAGGTAAAGAAAACAAGACAAAAAGCACAGGGGCATTAAGTGTTGACCTTGCCAGTAGTCTGATAAATACAAATGCGTATGGAAAAGGATCCCGTACTAAGAATGATGTAATAAAAGAGGCGCAAAATACCGATCAGAAGGTGCGCCATAATTTTATGTCTGTAATGGCTAACAATATGTCCTCGGAGGATTTTTCCAAGGGACTTAAGGATGGCTTTGATTTATCTGAAGTAAGCAGCGAAGAAGCGGTTACTATCCTTGACAGGATCAAGGCAGAACTTGCAAAGTCCGGAGAGAACATTGTTGGATTTACAGATGATATTTCAGCAGGTGAGCTTAAGAAGATTACCGGAAGTGAAGGGCTTGCGAACGACATTCTTAAATCTTTTAAGGAAAATGATATCCCCGTTTCGGAAACAAATGTCAAAGACACAATGGATGTACTTTCAAAGATGAGTGAAGTGACATCTCTCTCTGATGGTGCGGTAAAATATATGACTCTTAACGAGATGGAGCCGACTATTCAGAACATCTATATGGCAATGCATGCAACAAACGGCCAAAACATCAATTCCAGAGGCTTTTATGCTGATGGACAGGAAGGCTATTATGCTAAGAAGCCTGATGAAGTAGATTGGAAAACTCTTGAAGACCAGGTGGATAAGATACTTGCAGATCTTGGATATGTACAGGACGAAGAAGAAATATACAACGAGGCCAAAAACAATGCCAGATGGATGATCGAAGAATCAATCCCTTTTACAGGAGAAAATCTGCAAAATGTAAACATGCTTAAGAATCTTGAGTTTCCCTTGAAAGATTCTGATGTTTTGGCGCTTGCAGCTTCATCAATAGCAAATGAGAAGGCAGCAGCTACGGCGAATGTTCAAAATGAGGAAAACAATCTAAAAAGAGCAGTCGAAATAAATGAAAAGACATCAAGGATATCGGACGGAGCAATAAATAGGGCTCTTGAAAAATTGGCATATAAAGCAGAAGGCAGTTTTGAGAATGTAAGCATAGAAAAAGCCCTGACACTTAAGAGTATTTTTGATGAAGAAAAAAACGGAGAGAGTGCCGTAATATCAGAAAGAGCAAACGCAGATGCAGATACAGCCGGACAAAATATTAAGGCGGATCAAGATCAGCAGTTTCTTATGGCAAGAAGGCAGCTTGAAGAAATAAGGCTTTCAATGTCAGTATCTGTCAATCTAAGGCTTCTTAACAAGGGAATTCAGATAGAAACAACGCCTATGAAGCAGCTTATAGGCGAAATGAATAAGGCCATAGATGAAATAGGTAAGTCACTTTTTCCTGATAAACCGGAAAACTATGCAGTTTTTGATAAGGCAACGAGTAAGATCGCACAACTTCCGGAAATGCCGATTTCTTTTCTTGGAAGATATGTAAATAGAGAGCCCGGCACGCTTGATGAAATAATAGATCATGCCAAAAGAGTTAAGGCGAGCTATGAAAATGCCAAAAGAGAATATGAAACCCTGGGAACGCAGGTAAGAGGCGACCTGGGAGATAACATAAAGAAGGCATTTAGGAATATTGATGATATTTTAACTGAGCAAAAGCTTGAAGTTTCAGAAGAAAACAGGCGCGCCATAAGAATACTTGGATATAACAAAATAGAAATAAGTCCTGAAAATATCGAGAGAGTAAGAAGCATAGACGTAAAGCTTAAGGACATAACAGATAATCTTAAGCCGGGCGCTGTTCTATCGATGATACGAAATGGTCATAATCCTCTTAAGATGACATTAAATGAGCTGTCATCAGAGCTTGGCAATCGGGAAAAGGACGAGTCAAAAAGAGAGGAAAAGTATTCTGAGTTTTTGTATAAGCTTGAGAGAAATCATGAGATATCAGCTAAAGAAAAAGAATCCTATATAGGCATATACAGGCTCTTTAACAGGCTTAAAGTAACTGACAATGCAGCTATAGGAGCAGTTCTTGAAACCGGAGCCGAGATGACTATCGGTAATCTTTTGACAGCAGACAGAACTATTAAAAGAGAAAAGAAAGGGCTCGATGTAAAGATAGATGATAGTGTATCTAATTTTGAAGAGGGAAAGCGGATCACAAAATCGATTTCAGCTCAGATAGAGACAGCATTTATCTATTACAGCCAAAAAGCAGACACCGTTTACAGAAATCTTGAGCCTGAAAAGCTGCATGCGGCAAAGCCAGATAATGATACTCTTTTGGAAAATCTTGCAAACAGGCTTGAGGAGATAAATGAAGATGAAACTTCAGAAGAAAGCTTAAGAGCATATACTAACGAAAATGCAAAAGAAGCAAGGGATACAGTAAAGCGAAGCGATGCGGAGTCTCTTACAAAAGAGCTCACAGAAAAAGGGGTTCCTGCCACTATAAATAATCTCGAAGCCTTAATTGACATAAGAAAGAGAAGAAGGGGCAGAAAGTCAGAATGGGATCGCATTGAAAGTGCAGCTCACCTTGCATTTTCCGAGACGAAGAAGGATATGCTCGACGATCTTATGAATACTGAAGATTATAAGAAGTCATATAAAGAGCACCTTGAAGAATTTGAGGGAAAAATAAATGAGGTAATGATAGATCAGGCAGACTCATATATAGATGTAAAGGCAATGAGGCTTGTTAAGAAGCAGATTTCTGTTATGAGCAAAATGGCAGATAATGACAGCTTTGAAGTGCCTGTAGAAATAGACGGAAGATACGTTTCTATGAATATCACATTAAAGAGTAAAGAGGGTGGCGGATCAAAGGTTGAGACTTCGGTTGATACCGAGGATTACGGTCATATTTCCATGGCCCTTACTCTTTTGGATGGAGAAGCAAAGGGCATTTTTGCTGCATCCGGCGCATCTTCTGAATATTTAACAGAATATATGGAGAAAATTAGGGAAAATTTTGTCTCAGAAATATCGGATAATATGCCGAATATAAATATAGATGTAAATAACATAGGTATCATGTATCACATGTCAAATGCTGCAGATGCAGTGTCTGAAGGGGAAAACGGAATTTCCGACAGTAGAACTTTGCTAAGGATGGCAGGCTTTTTCGTACATGCAATACAGACGTAAAATCGGAGGTCATCATGCAAGTTAACTACAATATCTCAGCTATGATCGCAAACAATGCCCTTGCTTCCAATGACAATAAGTTGGCAGAATCAATCGAAAGATTATCAAGTGGATTAAAAATAGCAAATGCTAAAGATAATCCATCAGGCCTTGCCATGGCCAGAAGAATGCATGCTCAGATCCGCAGTCTTAAACAGGCCGGTAACAATTCAGGTGATGGAATCTCGATCATGGCTACAGCAGATGGTGCTTTAAATGAAGTTCATGATATGCTCCAGAGAATGAGTGAGCTTGCGATTCAGGCAACAAACGGAACAAATTCTGACAATGACAGAAAGACGATCCAGGATGAGATTGATCAGCTAAAGGAAGAAATTACCAGAATAGCCGAAACAACGCAGTTTAACGGTCAGAATCTTCTCGACGGCTCTTTTGATCTAAGAGGATATGCTACAACCGGTGATGCTGTAGCAGGGCAGAACGTGACAGATCCTAATATCACAGTCAATGAATACAGTAGTAATGTCGATCCCGGAAATTATGTGATAGAAGGCCTAACCGCTAAATTTAATAAGAGAATCGGCGAACTTGATAATACCGACATGGGAAGTGAGTATATAAAAATCTATAAATACGATCCCATAACAAAGCAGATAGACAGAGATAATCCGTACATGAGTGATGCCAGAATTACTACAGATGGCGACATCATTCGTATGGAGACAAAAGATGACAGATATATCGAAATCCGTGTAACGGAAGATCTCGATAATGCTACGGTGAATCTGGAACTTACAGGAAAAGGCGATATGACTTTGCAGATAGGTGCAAATGAAGGCGTAACCCTGAATGCGAGAATACCGACTATAAGCCTTGATAACCTGGGACTTGTTTATACAGATTTTACCAGAACAATATATGAAGATGTTGAAGCAAACGTAAAAAATCTGACAACCGGGGATATTTCGGGGAACACACCCTACAGTGATGTATGGCTCGGCACAAAGTATGCGACTAGCTACTATTTCTACTACGAGAATATAGAAAATAATACAAAAGATTTTTATACCACAACTGATTACCTTGATAAGATGCAGAAGTACAGCAATATGCTTTCTCAATATGCAGAGCTGCAGGGAAATCCGGCATATCAGGCTATTGCTGATGATATTAATGAGCTTCTTAAAGGAAATGGAGTATCTGACTCTTTTCCTGATGTAAATGAAGGCCTCGATAAAGAAGAAATAGTAGGAACATTCATAGAAAAATATTTTGTCGCAGCTACTCAGCAGCAGGCTCTGGATAGCTATGACCTTGATACTTACAGCAATACTACGGCAAGAAATATCTATACGATATTAACAACTGATATTGTCGGAGTAACACCAAAAGATAATACCGAAACTAGGCAGGCTTCCATAGATACCTTCCAGGCTCTCTTTCAGGATATGGATACACTCTATCAGGAAGAAACCGGTGAAAGCCTTATGGATAACATAACTCCCACAGGTGATCCGGAAACGGATGTGGAGAATTTTGTCAAATACTATGGTCTTACAAAGCAGGATCTGGCAACACTTAAGGAAGCAAACGATAAAAACACACTTACAGGCGCACAGGTAAAGGACATAGTATCGGCATCAAAAGCTAATTTCCTAACACAAGCTGAAAGTAACGATAAAAAATCCACGGAAGAATGGAACAAGTATTTATCCTATGCGGATTATCTAAATGAATATAAAGCAACTGTACAGGCGGATTATGACCTTATCATGAGCAAAGTAACTCCTGATATGTCGGAGGAACAGATTAGCTTTATAAAGCTGGAAGCACAGCCCTACAAGGATATTCTTGATAACATCACAGAGATCACAAATACGATCGACAGAATAGATAAAGCGGTGGATGTTGATTTTTCTCCGGTAACTGATGCTGATAAAGTCAGGATGTTTGCCAATGAATATTTTATTGATGAGCCTGTTCAAAAGGTACTTGATAAAACTCTCGAAAATACTGAGATGACTGATGAAATCAAAGGGAAAAAGATTTACGAAACACTAAGGTATTCCAATGAAAAAGGAAAAACAGCTCCCAATACCGGAGCAGATCAGGCAATAAGAGATATTTCATCAGCAATACAGAAGGTATCCAACATAAGAGCAAGACTGGGCGCTTATCAGAATAGACTTGAGCATACAAGTAAGAGTATAAATGTGGTTGATGAAAATATGACAGCTGCTTACTCAAGGATCATGGATGTCGACATGGCGGAAGAGATGACAGTTTATTCAACCCAGCAGGTGCTTTCTCAGGCGGGAACATCAATGCTTGCACAGGCAAACGAGAGACCTTCACAGGTATTACAGCTTCTGCAGTAAAGTGAGGTAACTATGACACAGGAAAAGATCAGGGATTATACATTAAGGATCACTATGGCAAACAAAACCCAGATGATCACAATTCTCTACGAAATGGTTCTGGATTATATAAATGAGGCAGAATCAGAGCTTTCAAAGGACAACAGGAAAGGCTTTATAGAGGGAATTCAAAGGGCCGGAAACTGCATAGACGAACTGATCCATTCACTGAACTTAGGCTACGAACTTGCAAAGAATCTCCTTGGACTTTATATTTTCGAAAAAAGGCAGCTTCTTAAGGCGATTGCAGGATTTGATACGAAAGTTTTAGTGCATGTGAAAGGAACATTTAATTCTCTTCATGAAGCATATCTTTCTTTGGAAAAAATGGATAATGAAAAATCTATTATGAAAAATGTTCCAAAAGTTTATGTGGGACTTACATATGGCAAAAATCAGCTCACAGAGAGCATTTCCGGGGATATTATGTCCAGAGGACTTAAAGCATGATGTAATTTTTTTGATTTGTTAACAATTTGTTCAAAAAAATGAGTTTCTACTATAAGTATAAAATATGAACAAGAAGTCGAACGGGTGTTTAGAAACAGCGCCGCGTTCGGCTTCTTTTTTGAGATGGAGGATAATTGCAAATATTAACAGAATATATGAAATTAAAAATCATTGGAAAATGCTCGATTGACAAAGAAATTGACCGCTGATATTATCGTCAACGTTGCAAATCGCAGCAAACAATTTCCCGGGATGAGCCGGCAGGCGTTCGCCTTATTAACCGATACAAGTCTGATGTATGCAGTCGCGTATGCCGGCTTATCCGTATGTTCTAATGAACACCCAAATAGATTTTAAAAATAGAGAGGTAGTTTATGACAATAAAGGTTTTATATTTTCTGTTATCAGGTTCTGTTCTTACAGACATTTTAAAAAACAAAATATTCAATGCATGGCTTTTGATATATGCAGGTATAGGGCTTGCGCTTGCGGCAGCAGGACATGGTCCTGACAAAATACCTGTGGTGCTTTTAAAAATGCTTGTAACTTTTGTGATAGGAATTTTCCTTTATTTTTTGAAAGCCCTTGGCGGCGGAGACATAAAACTGTTTATAGTAATTTCAATGTTTTTAACAATCGAAGAGCTGGCGCTCACATTTATTCTGTCTATGGTATTTGCTCTTGTCATAGGAATTCCCAAAATGATAATCGATAGAAAACTTCATCAGACAATACACTTTGCACTTCCGGTGCTTCTAAGTGTGCTCCTGGTGACTTACAATTCAATGCTTATGTGAGGTTAATACAATATGAGAAACAATCTGTTTATATGTGACAAGGATGAAAAATACTGCTTAAGGCTTTATGGCTACTTAAAAGAAAAAATGAGCATGACCTTTGATATACAGGGATTTACAGATATAGATGAGATCCTTCAAAAAACGGAGATGGCAAAAGAGGCAGTCCTTGTAGTATCTGAGAATATGCTCTCAAATAATGAATCAGCAGCAAAAATCTTTGAGCTTATTAAAAATATTATCATCCTTGATGAAAACTGTGAAATGCTGGTGGAAGAGCCGGGTGCGCCATACGGCGAAGAAACACGAAATATCAAACATATAAGTAAATACCAAAGCTGCGAGAGGATCGCGCAAAGCATTCTTGATATGTGTCTTAAAAATCCGGATATTTCCGGAAAACTTAGCTTTTCAGAGCGAAGTTTAAACATAATCAGCTTCTATACACCTATAAAAACAATATATCAGACAGAAATCTCACTTTTGTTTGCAGAACTTGTTTCAGGCCAGATGAATGAAGATAAGACATTGTTTATGACAACAGATTGCATTTGCTCTTTTAAGGACATTATTGCAAGAGATGATGAAGAGACAATTGCTGACCTTATCTACTATGCAGAATGTGAAAAGCAGTATTTAGCTAAGTTTTCAATGTATCTTGAAAAAATCAGAAAGAAAATAGGAAATACTTATTACATACCTGCGGTAAAAAACGGCAAGGACCTAAGAGGAGTAAAAGAAGACTCCTTTAGGGGACTTATTTCAAACATAGAGAAATGCGGCATATATGATAATCTCGTGATCGACCTTTCGGAAGGAACGGATGGATTTTTAAGTATTGTACGTGACTCAAGCTTTCACATTGTGCTCAAAGATAGCTCGGAATATGGACAAAGAGCGATAAATGCATATAAAGAAGAACTAAAGCTGCTTGATGGTTTTGATATGGAAAAGCTGATAGAAGAGGACATAACAAGTATTAATGAAAAGCTCCAGTCAAAGAAAAATGAAGAATATACGGCAGCAAAGATTTTAAGCAAATATAAGAAATGCACCAGAGGAATGCGAACTAATGAAAAATGATGAATTAAGAAAAAAGATCAAAGAGAAGATACTCTCTGAAATTGATTTTTCAAAAGACATTGATGATGAAGAGATGCTTCTTAGGATAGACAGAAATATCCTAAATACTTGCAGAACAGAGAACATCTCAATAGAAGAAAAGGTCAGACTAAGAAGAGACATTTTCTATTCAATAAGAAAGCTCGATGTGCTTCAAAACCTTGTGGATGACAAAGATGTAACGGAAATAATGGTAAACGGAACAGATAACATTTTTGTAGAAAAAAACGGCAGGCTATCACGCTACGACATGCATTTTGAGTCGAAAGAAAAACTTGAAGATGTGATCCAGCAGATAGTCAGCAAATGCAACAGAGTCGTAAATGAATCGTCTCCTATTGTGGATGCAAGACTTGAAAATGGATCCCGAGTCAATGTGGTTCTTAGTCCCGTCGCGTTAAACGGACCGATAGTTACTATAAGGCGTTTTCCCGATAGCCCGATAAACATGAAAAAACTGATCGAAATAGGATCAATACCTGCGGACGTATCGGCGTTTTTACAAAAGATGGTTGTAGCAGGATATAACATTTTTATTTCAGGTGGAACCGGATCAGGTAAGACCACATTTCTAAACGCACTTTCAGACAGTATCCCAAGAGATGAGAGAGTAATAACAATTGAAGATAATGCTGAGCTTCAGATTTTGCATGTGCCGAATCTGGTACGACTTGAGACCAGAAATGCCAATGTAGAGGGTTGCAAGGAGATAACGGTAAGGGACCTTATAAAGTCATCGCTTAGAATGAGACCGGACAGACTGATTGTTGGTGAGGTAAGAGGTGAGGAATGTATCGACATGCTACAAGCTATGAATACCGGCCATATTTCGATGTCAACGGGCCATGCTAATTCTTCAAAGGATATGCTGTCAAGACTTGAGACTATGGTACTGATGGGAATGGAGCTGCCGCTTCCTGCGGTAAGGGGGCAGATAGCATCCGGGATCGACATCATAGTTCAGCTTGGAAGACTTAGGGATAAAACAAGAAAACTATTGGAAGTATCGGAAGTTACGGGAGAAATAGTTGATAGCAGGATAGAAATACGTCCCCTCTATTTATTTAGAGAAACGGGGACAGATACGGAGGGAAGAATAAAAGGAGAGTGGATAAAAGAAAATGAACTTTACTGTACTTCAAAACTTGAAGCAGCGGGCATTAGCCTGTAAGCCCAAAATTACGGATATCCCGCTGTTTGCAAAAAATATTCTTATCTTATGCGCAATAGCGTATTTATTCTATGGGAATCTGATGTCATCTGTTTTTATCCTTCCATTGTCATTTCCTTGGTTTGTTCTCGAAAAAGAAAAGAGTAGAAGAAGTGAAAATCATGAACTCGGAATCCAGTTCAGGGATGCAATGATGGCAGTATCCACTGCGCAAAAAGCGGGATATTCAATAGAAAACTCTTTTCATGAGGCTAAAGCAGACATGATCCTTTTATATGGAAGAAGAGCACCTATCTGCAGAGAACTTAGCAGGATTGAGCAGGGAATAAAAAACAATGTAACTGTTGAAACCATGATAAGACAATTGGGAAAAAGAACAGATAACAAAGATATTGAAGAGTTTGCGGGAGTTTTTGCTGTTGCTAAAAGAAGCGGCGGAAACATGACTGAAACAATTGAAAGATGCGTTGAAGTTATCTCAGAGAAAATGGAAGTTGAGAGCGAAATAGAAGTATTAATTGCAGCAAAGAAAATGGAGGCCAGAATCATGGAAATAGTTCCATTTGGGATAATGGCTTATGTTGGTCTTACAAATCCGGGATTCTTTGAACCCTTGTACGGAAATCTTTTCGGGGTATGTGTGATGACAGCCTGCCTTTTTATCTATATCTTTGCATATCTTCTTTCCGAGAAAATAGTAACTATCGAAATCTAATAAAAAAGAAAGGGAATTAAATGATAGCAATTGTATATCTGATAATTCCTGTATATACGCTGCTTCTATTTATCCTATCACAGGATGAACAACTTCCGGATGACCTTACAGAAAAGGGTCTGCAGAGAAGATTTGAGAAGATAGCAGCGCTTATATACAGAAAATTCCTTGAAAAAAGCAGATTATATAAATCATCTGTAAGGAAGCGGAAAGTCAGAGAAGAACTAAAGATACTTGATTATGAAAAAGATACTAATGAACTGGTAAGAGGATATTACATAAGGAAGATCAGCCTCGTTCTTGAACTTTTGATCGTCGGATCCATACTTGCCGCCATAAGCAGTTATCAGGCAGCAGGCAGCAGGATTATAGAAGACAATACCATAGTCAGAAAAGATTATGACATGGGAGATAAAAGGGTAGATCTCGTGGCATTTTCAGGAAGCGGAACACAGGTTGGCGACTTTGAAGTAAGTGTTTCAGAGCGCCTCTACAATGAAAGTGAAGCAAATAAGCTTTTCAAAAAGATGGCAGAAGAAATCCCCGGTATCATTAAGGGAGAAAACAAAAGTCTTGAAAAGGTCACAACGGACCTTAAACTTGTAGAAAAAATAAACGGGTATCCATTCACACTTGTATGGAAAAGTGATGACTTCGACCTTGTTCATTCTGATGGAAAGGTAACTAATGAAGCGGTAGAAGGAAGCGGAAAAATAGTAATGCTTACCTGCACCGCAATGTACAACGATAAGAAGTGGGAAAACACATACAATGTTAACGTATGTCCTAAAGAGCGCTCACTTGGAGATGAGCTTATACAAAATATTCAAAAAGAGCTGAACAAGGCAGAGCAGGAAAGCCGCCAGGATGAGAATTTCAAGCTTCCAGGCAGAGTTGATGATGTGGATATTATCTGGCAGAAAAAATCTGAAGATAACAGCATGATACTCTTAATGCTAATTCTTACTGCGGGATGTGCGATATTTATAGCAAAAGATAAAGAAGTCTCCAAAAAAGTTGAGGAGCGGAAAAAGAGTCTCCTTCTTGAGTATCCCAAATTTATTTCAAGACTTGTCCTATATATGGGGGCAGGAATGTCAGTCAGAGGAATTCTCCGAAAATTTTCAGATGAATATAAAAACGAAAAGAGTCTTACAGGGAAAACAAGTTTTCTCTATGAGGAAATCTGTAAGTGCTGCAATGAGCTGGACAGCGGCCTGTCAGAACTTTCAGTTTATGAGAGATTTGGTATCAGATGCCAGGTTGTGCAGTACACAAGGCTTGTAACACTTCTTTCCCAGAATCTGAAAAAAGGAAACAGTGAACTTTTAACTGTACTTAGAGAAGAAGCCAAAAAAGCGACCAAAGAAAGAATGTCGTACGCAAGAAAAATGGGAGAGGAAGCCGGAACAAAGCTGCTTCTTCCAATGGTACTGATGCTTGTGATCGTAATGGTCGTCATCATGATCCCGGCATATCTGTCATTTTGAAAACATAGGTGTAATCACCACTGGTGTTACATATAGATCAATAATTTTTTAGGAGGAAAAAATGAAAACAAAAGTAACAAACAAATTAAGAAAAATCGAGGAAGGCATGATCATTTTAAAGCATAAAGCACTTGGAATGCTAAGTGATTTTGTAAATGATGAAAGCGGAATGGGTACAGTCGAGGTTATCCTTATAATCGTTGTGCTCATCGGACTTGTAATTGTGTTTAAGCAGCAGATTGACGGCCTTGTCGAAAACATTTTTAAGACAATTAAAAGTGATACAAAATCAATCACAGGAATGTAACGCATACCTGAGTGTATATTTGTCACTATCTTTGTCCATCATTTTAACCCTTATAATGACGCTTTTTGGAGGCGCACGGATTGGGGCTATAAAGATGAAAACAGAGTTGGTGACAGATATAGCCATGAATTCGGTATTAGGAGAGTATAATACCAAACTATTCGAAAAGTACGGCCTTTTATTTGTAGACACATCCTATGGGACAGGACAAGGCAACATAGAGAATGTAAATGAGCACTTAAGAAAGTACTTTTCCAAAAATTTTGAGCTTTCTCCCATGGGTACTCTCTTTGGCAGAAGCACGATGATGAAGACCTCTCTTGAGAATGTGGACATAACAGGTTATTCCCTTGCAACAGATGGTGATGTTTTTAAGAGGCAGGTAATAACTTACATGGAATCTGATCTCATAGGAGGAGCAGCTAAAAAAGTCAGAGAAAATGCACAAAAGCTTAAAGATAGTGGTTATGAAGAAATAGATGTAGAAGAGGCAGCGAGGGAAAACGAGCAGGAAATAAGCGGCTCATACTATGAAGACACTGATGGCGACGGAGAGTCAGAAGAATATGAGATAGACAACCCGGCAGGAAGTGTCACATCGCAAAAAAGCATAGGAATTCTCTCACTTGCAGCTCCTTCTTTTGACGATATTTCATCAAAGGCTATAAATTCGGAAAATCTTGCTTCTAACAGGAAGTTAAAAAGAGGAACCGGGCTTGATGAGGATTTTAAAGTCAAATTAAAAGAAAAGCTTTTATTTGATGAGTATATATTTGAAAAGTGCGGTTATTACGGAAATGAAGGCACAGACAGCGCACTTGATTATGAGCTTGAATACATATTTGCCGGAAAAGACAGTGATTATAAGAATCTTGAGGCTGTCGTAAACAGACTCTTCTTTATAAGAGAAGCATCAAATTATGTATATCTTTTATCTGATGAAAAGAAAAAGGAAGAGGCTAAAACTTTGGCACTGACAGCATCCGCGCTTTTGTTTTCCCCCGAACTTGAAGAGCCTATGACTTATGCGATCATCTTTGCATGGACTTTTGCTGAGTCAATCTCTGATCTAAGGATCCTTCTTTCAGGAGGAAAGGTACCTCTTGTAAAAACAGAAGAGAGCTGGAACATTTCAATCGGGAATCTGCTAAATTTCAGAAACAATCTGAAAAACAAAAAAGGAAGCGGCTTTAGTTATGGGGACTATCTTAAAATGCTGGTTTTTCTTAAATCTGATAAAGATAAAACCATGAGAATGATGGACGTAGTCGAGATGAATATCAGAAAAACCAAAGGGAATGCCGGATTTAGACTGGACAACTGCATAGATGTCTATAGAGCCAGATTTACAGTAAAGGGATTTTTTTCTCAAAACATGGTCATCGAGCGAATATACGGGTATGAAATGTAAATAAATAATATAAAGAAGTTAGTGGAAAAGATGTCTTTTCAGGAAACTGCAGATGACGGCCTTTTCCTTGATAAAAATCTAAAAAACTAATATGGAAAAAAATAAAGAAATCAAAAACAAAACAAGAAAACTAAAAACAATAAAATTCTGTAATAAAAAAATATTCATTTTGAAAGGAATGCTTCTCCGGGCAAAAAAAGGGAAGAGGCTGTCATCTGCAGCTTCTATAACAGTTGAGGCATCTTTGGTTCTTCCACTATTTATATTCTTCTTTGTAAATATTCTTGGAGCATTTGACATTCTGAAGCTTCAATGTGATATGGAGGCTGCTCTTCATCAAACAGGAAGTGAAATAATGGAATCGGCTGGAATTCTTCGTCATATTAAGGAAGGTGAAGAACCCGGTGTTATAAAAGGCGCTTTAAGCGCAGCTTATGCAGGGAAAAGGGTCAGGGATTATCTGGGCGAAGAATACCTTGATAACAGCTGCGTTGTAAACAAGTCATCCGGTCTGTCCTTTGCGGAATCAGCGTTCTTATCTGACGGAGATATTATTGATATCGTAGCTTCTTACAAGGTTCATCCCATTCTGGGAATTGTAGAATTCACAAATTTTCCTATGGAATCAAGATTTTACGGTCACGCATTTACCGGTTATAACGGCGATGCAAAGGCGGAGAATTCAAGTAAAGAGGAGGAAATGGTCTATGTTACAGAACACGGCAGTGTGTATCATAGGAGCCTTTCCTGCTCGCATCTTAATTTCTCGGTAAGAGCGGTTGATTTTAAAAATGTATCGTCTCAAAGAAATGTAGACAGATGCAAGTATTACCAGTGTGAATACTGCAAAAAGGCAACCGGCGGAACGGTTTTTATAACAGATTACGGAAACAGATATCATACAAATGTCAATTGCTCCGGCCTTAAAAGGACGATTTTTACAATACCAATCTCGCAGGCCCATGGAAAGGGACCCTGCAGTGAATGCGGCTAATGAGAGGAGATTTATTATGCAGTCACTTACTAATGCATTTAGCACTGTATGTGTTTTTCAATTAGCAGTAATGGCTATTCTTTTAGCTTGCGCTATAGAGGATATAAAAAGAAAGAGAATCTCGGTAATATATCCTGCAGTGCTTTTTGCACTTACACTTATATTTCAGCTATACCTGGTATACGAAAAAAGATTTGATATAAAATTGCTTGCTATTTCCCTTATCCCAGGGATTGTGATGCTTATTATATCTTTCTTATCGGACAGATCACTTGGAGCAGGAGATGGAATAATGACATTATTTATGGGTCCTATTCTTGGCGCCCGGGTAACAATTATCGCAATAGTCATCGCGCTTTTTTTGTCAGCATTTGTCAGCGGTTTTTTGATCATATTTAAAAAGGCAAAGAAAACAGAAAACTTTGCATTTATACCATGCATTTTAATTGGAGTAGGGGTATCGATATATGCGTTTTGCTAATAGACGAAGACGATCATTAAAGACACAAATCCCTGCATACATGTCTGTAGAAGCTTCCTTTGTTGTTCCCACTGCAATCCTTATCATTGCATTTATCATTTACCTTGCCTTTTTCATGTATGCAAGGTGCATATTGTCGCAGGATCTCTACATTATAGGATTTAGGGCATCTGCTTATTATGAAGATCAAGGCTATAATAGCGCGGCAGATTATGCAGAGGATAGGAAAACTGCTCAGTTTAAAAACAAATACTTTGGGAGCAGCATTCCCGAAACCAAGGTAACAACTAAGGGACGGGATATTTTTATTGAAGGAAAAATAACTACAGGCCACAGGGCTCTTGGAAGCTATTTTAAGAAACTTGAAGATAAATGGGAGTTTACCCAAAAGGCAAGGATAAGAGATACCGATCCGAGAGAAAAGCTTCGGAAACTGAAAAGACTTAAAGATATTGCAGAGCTTGCAGGAAAAAGAAAATAGAAACACTATTTGGAGGAAAGATGGAATTTAGGTTTTACAGAGAATTGAAACATAACTATTTTGTGATAGATGCAGATGAAGAAGACCTTTCTGATTATCAGTACAAGATGCTGGAAAATAATAAGGTAAATGGGATCATTCCACTTGATTTAAGGCGCATGGACAACAGATGCGCTTTTTATTACGAAATAGATTCAAAGCAGAGTATGTCTGTAAGATATCAGACAGAGAAAATGGATTACGATAAGGTGATGGTGTTTTTGCAGGACTACATTGAAACCTGTAAAAATCTTGAGGAATATCTACTTGATGATAAATGTCTCATCGTCAATGAAGACTTTATATTTGAGGATTTACCTACCGGAAAGTTTTTCTTCATATACAAATTAGGAGGAGATGAATGCAGCAAGGATTTAGGAAGCCTTTTGATCGACCTTATCGACTTATCAGATGAAAAAGCATCCGACCTTGTATACGACATATGCGACATTACAAAAGAAGTATTTTCGTATCATTCATTGGAACAACTTATAAATAAACAAAAAGGCTATATTTCGGATGACATTTTTGAAGAAGATGAAGAGCATAATGTTAAAGTCATGCCTCGGGAAGGTGATTCCACACAGAACTATGCTTTCGATAGATATTTAGATGAAAATGATAACGATGATGACGAAAAGAGCTTTGAAGCATATCCTGATACATCAAAAAAGAGCAGGAAATTTCAGCTATCAGGACGATTGTCATTTCTTCTTGGCGGATTGTTTCTAATAGTAGCAGGAGCACTTATTTATCTGAGGATATTTTTCTACCTCACATACGAAGAGGGACTTATCGACCTTGGAACATTTATGGTTTCGATCATGATGTCTCTTATCTGCTTTATTCAGGGCTTTAGAAAAAAGCCAAGGAAAGATGTACTCGAAGATAAATATGAGGATGACGAAGATATAACGGATAGTGACCAGGATCTTTATTCTGACAACGAATATGATGACGAAGAAACGGTTCTTTTGGGATTTGACCTCTCAGAGCCCCAAAGGACCCTGCGAGGCATTGATGAAATGGAGGGTACGGTTTTCCAACTTAATGACAATGAAATGACAATAGGTAAGAACCCCGCAGGCAATGACTTTTGTATAAAAGAGCCTACTGTATCCAGGATGCATGCACGTCTTTGTTGGGAAGATAATGATAACGAGTATTCAATATGCGATGCCGGATCAAAAAACGGGACATTTGTAAACGGAAGAAAGCTTCAAAAAAATAAGAAAAGACTCCTTAAAAAAGGGGACAAGGTTTCTTTTGGAAAGTGCTCTTTTGCATATATTTAAAGCAAATATGAAATTCCAAAGTGTGGTATAATAAGCATTATTTTATAATCCATGGGGGCTCTGTATGAAAATTAATATATATTATGGCGGCAGGGGGATAATCGACGATCCAACTCTCTATGTTATTTCCAGAATGAGTGATGTTTTTAAAGAATTAAATGTTCAGGTTGAGCAGTTTAATCTGTTTGAGCAAAAGAACGGAATAACTGCACTTCCTGCGACTTTGAAAAATGCTGATGGAGTGATACTTGCTTCAACTGTTGAATGGTTTGGAGTAGGAGGCTATATCCATCAGTTTCTTGATGCTTGCTGGCTTTATGGGGACAAGAATAAATTATCTGGTCTTTACATGGCTCCGGTTGTCATGTCAACAACACACGGTGAACGTGAAGGAATGATGGAGCTTTCAAGCGCATGGGAGATACTCGGAGGAATTCCTTTAGACGGACTTTGCGGGTATATAGCGGATTTTTCATCTTTTGAAAGTAATGACAGTTATAAGAACCTTATCGAGAAAAAGGCTGAAAACATATACAGAAGCATGAGCCAGAAGATGGAATCGCTTCCTACAAGTAATCAGGCGGTAGAGCATGCTGTTTCAAAAACGAAGATGAATGATTTTACTCCGCAGGAAACGGAAGCCCTTTCAAGATATATCTCCAACGAAGAATACGTTCAGAAGCAGAAAGAAGATATTCAGGAACTGAGCAGCATTTTCAGGAATAAAATGGACAAGGAGCATGCCGCTGAGCACACAGAAGACTTTATAAGCAGCTTAAAGAGCCATTTTAAGCCTGTGGCAGGACTTCATGCGGTTTATCAGATAACACTTCTTGATCAGATAAAGGACAGAGATATAAACATAAAAATAGAAAACAGCGCTATAGAAATTAAGCTTGGAGAGGCAGCAGGCTGTGACGTTCATGCTTCTTTAAATACTGATGTGCTCGAGCAGATAACATCCGGAAGAATGACATTCCAGAGAGCTTTCATGGAGGGAAATCTAAAAATGAAGGGAGACTTCAAACTGCTGAGAAATATGGATCAGCTGTTTGATTTTAAATAATTTTGGGAGATTATACAGAAGTTTTATGGACGAGGCAAAAGAGACTGCTTCTAACATCGTACGTAAACCTGGCATTTGTGATCATAAATGTTCTGGTATATCTGGCCACATATATCTTTGGAGATGCGATATATGAATATGGAACAAACTATTATATAAGAGTTGTTGACATGGACGAGTACTATAGGCTCTTTACATGTATGTTCATACACTTTACCGCGGATCACCTTTTCAGTAATATGCTGGTTCTTTTGTTTATAGGTGCCAATGTGGAGCACGATATAGGGCATATAGAATATTTTATTCTATATATAGCTTCCGGGATAATTGCAAGCATAGTCAGTACCATAAGTAATTTAAAAACAATGCACTATGACCTTTCCTATGGAGCAAGCGGAGCTGTATATGGCATTATGGGTGCAATTGTAGTCATTGCTTTATTTGGCAGAAAAAAACTCGCTTCAGGAAAGAACTTCCTAATAAGGGTTTTTGTTGTTATTGCGTTAAACATTTATGACAGCGTGATAAATACGAGAGTTGACGGCGCAGCACACATTGGTGGTCTTGTAGCCGGAATCATAATCACGCTTTTTATAACACTTATTTTCATGAAAGAATACACGATGGAGGAATGGGTATGACAGATTCAAACTGCATTTTCTGCAAACTTGCAAATGGGGTATTTCCCACAAATAAGATTTATGAGGACGATAACTTTACAGTAATCCTTGATAACGGTCCTGCAACTAAGGGACACGCACTGATCCTTCCCAAGGAGCATTATGAAAATATCTATGAACTTCCGGAAGAAACAGCTGCAGAAGCAATGAAACTTGCTAAGAAGCTTTCTATAAAGCTTAAAGAGAGACTTTCTGCTGATGGTATTAACCTTGTTCAGAATAATGGAGAATGCGCCGGACAGACTGTAAATCATTTTCATCTTCATGTGATTCCCAGATACAAGGATGACAATCAACACATATTATGGAAACCTACACAGCCAACAGATGAAGAATTAAAAGCTATTTGCAAAAAGCTTCAATGATTCTATTATTTCACTGATCACATGTAACATGGATGGAAAAATTGATGCGTTCTATTAATGTAAAAGAAATTGTAGAGGCAGTCAGAAACCTCTGCATAGATGCGAATTATACACTCACAGATGATATGAAAAATGCGCTTAAAAGGGGCATGGAAGAAGAGAAATCCCCTTTGGGCAGGAAAATATTAAGCCAGCTTCAGGATAACCTTAAAATAGCCCGGGAAAACCAAATACCTATATGTCAGGATACAGGTATGGCCGTGTTTTTTATAGAAGTAGGTCAGGACGTCCATATAGAGGGAGGCCTTCTTACAGATGCTGTAAATGAAGGTGTTCGCCGTGGCTATACAGAAGGATACTTAAGAAAATCTGTAGTATCGGATCCTCTTATCAGAAACAATACAGGTGATAACACACCTGCTGTCATTCACTATGATATAGTGGAGGGAGATAAGCTTAAGATAACTATAGCTCCCAAAGGATTTGGGTCAGAGAATATGAGCAGAGTATTCATGCTTAAACCCGCAGACGGGGAGGAAGGCGTGAAACAGGCAATTGTTCAGGCAGTTAAAGATGCCGGCCCCAACGCATGTCCTCCTATGGTAATAGGAGTTGGCATCGGAGGAACCTTCGAAAAATGTGCACTTATGGCAAAGAAAGCACTTACTCGTGAAGTAGGAGTGCATTCTGACATCCCTTATGTGAAAAAGATGGAAGAAGAAGTACTTGCGACAATTAATAAAACAGGCATTGGTCCCGGCGGACTTGGTGGAAGCACAACTGCTCTTGCAGTAAATATAGACACCTATGCTACGCATATAGCAGGTCTTCCTGTTGCAGTAAATATCTGCTGTCATGTAAACAGACACAGAACCGCGGTTTTATAATCGATGATCACAGATTGAGAGGTATCTGATGGATTACAATATAAGTGCGCCCTTCGACAGGGAGATTATCAAAAAGCTTCATATAGGAGATATGGTTTACATATCGGGAATTATATATACTGCAAGAGATGCAGCGCATAAAAGAATGCAGGATACTCTTGATAGAGGAGAAAAGCTTCCGATAGCAATAGATGGGAATGTTATATACTACATGGGACCTTCACCTGCCAGAGAAGGAAGAACAATAGGCTCTGCGGGACCGACAACAGCAAGCAGAATGGATAAATATGCCCCGAATTTGCTCGATCTTGGACTTGCCGGAATGATTGGAAAAGGAAAAAGATCACCTGAAGTTATTGAAGCTATAAAAAGAAACAAGGCAGTATACCT
>Ga0310691_10002689_pt1 | contig 22749 bp, 15 predicted proteins | sample 176DNAGHGlowgp2_FD_203887 | JGI IMG/M metagenome (GOLD analysis project Ga0310691, IMG submission 203887) | Sheep rumen microbial communities from Palmerston North, Manawatu-Wanganui, New Zealand - 1766 DNA GHGlow gp2 (v2) (version 2) | ecosystem: Host-associated > Mammals > Digestive system >...
GGCAGCCAACGGGGACTTCGCAGCTCTCAATGCCGAGATGAAGGCTCAGGTGCTGAAAATCAAGAACAACACATGGCAGCAGTTCACGAACAAAACCACCAACTACACAGCCGGCTATGAGAAGTTTTTCCGCATCTATGACTACCAGATCTATAGCAACTGCGATGAGATGTACCGCGAGTTCGTGATGAGCAACGCCTTTGGCCGTCTCTCAGGTCCCACCGGCATCGTGGCCAATCCCGGCGACATCATATATATATATGTTGATAAGAATCCTGAGGCGGAGTGTAAGCTGGCTTTGGAGAGCGTAGGTACCGACGGTGTGGCCGGCAACCACGCCACGGGGTCGCTGACGACACTGAAAGAGGGTCTGAATGTGTTCTCGTCCAGCCAGAAGGTGATGCTCTATATCCTTCACCAGCTTAACAACGTCAAGAAGTACCTTGCAGACTACCCACCCATAAAGGTACACATCGAAGGCGGCCAGCTCAACGGCTACTGGGATGCGACGCGCGGCATGACGAATGCCGATTGGAAGCTGCTGCAACAAGACCTGCTGAAAGCAAGCCCCTTCCTTAACCTCAAAACCAAACATCTGGTCTTCCAAATGGATGCAGACCTTGTGCTGAAAGCAGAACCTAACGAGATTGAAGGCCTGATGCGCATTTGGGATCAGATACCCGCCAACGAAGACCACTACATGGGTGTCGAGGACTTTGAAGGTCGCTATAACAACATCTGGAACGTCTATAGCGGCGCCAGCAGCTATATGCACTCCACAACACGAGGCACATGGTACTCCGAGGGCACCATCCCCGCCATCATGAACTATAACAACATGCGTCAGCCGGGTAGCCTCTGGGGCCCCAGTCATGAGATAGGACATAACCACCAAGGCAGTATCAATGTCTGCGGTACCACGGAAAGTTCCAATAACCTGTTCTCAAACATCAACACCTTTGAACAGGGCATACAGACTTCGCGATGCTACCTGCCATCGGATAACTTCAACGCCCTGGCCAGCAGCATAACAAATAACGGAACGACCTACGAGAGTATTCCTTGGGTTGGACGCGACATCTGGAACACCACACGTATGTTCTTCCAGCTCTACCTCTACTTCCATGTGCAGCACCACGACGACAACTTCCTTCCCAACTTGTTCCGCATGATGCGTAAGAAGCCGTTCTCGAAAAACAGCGGATGGGACAGCACCACGCCGTTTACCTATACTGAAAACGGAGAGACCAAGACAGGCACCGGTGCTAACATCACTTATGGTAAGAACGACTACCTCCACTTGGCCAAGATGATTTGCGACGTGGCTCAGGCAGACCTCTCTGAATTCTTTGAAAGTTTCGGTATGTTCGTACCTGTCAAGAATTTCCATGTAGGCGACTATGCCAACTACCTTGTCACCACTACACAGGCCGACATCGATGCTGCCAAGAAATACATGCAGAAGTATCCGAAGAAGCTTGGCAATATCATGTTCATCGATGACCACATCCTGCCAATGAAGCCTGCCGATGCAGACAATATCTTCGAAGGCCTGCCACAAACCGGCGGCAAACGCACCAACAACCTCACACAGCACAACAACAGCCTGCCCGTGGGCGACGTGGGTGACTACGAGCTCTTCGACGGCCGCACGGAATACGAAGCCAACAATGACTACTTCCAACTCAGCGGCAGCACCATCGAGTTCAAGGGAACAGGCTATATCGGACATAAGTTCTACGACCTCGACGGCAACCTCATCTGGGCTACCAACAGCAAGAAGACAACATTGCCCACGAAGGTGAGGAACCTCGGCGTGAACAACTTCTACGTCGTAGCCGCACAGGCCAACATGACCGACGTGCCCTGCCCATACTACAACCGCACGTCATCACCCATCGCCAGCACCGACGTCTATTTCGGCAGTGCCGAGGGTTCCAAGAAATGGTGGTCGAATGCCAGCACCAAGCTGGGTGACTACCTGCCCGCCAATGCTGTGGCTGTCGTCACCAGTAGCGCTGAATTCCCCACAATGCTGGAGGGCGCCAACGTCATCAGTAATGCCAAGACCGCTACGAGCCTCGTCATCGACGGCGACCAACCTTTCTACCTGCCCGAGAACATCACGGCTGCCAGCCTGACCTTCAACAAGGAAATCACGGGCTACGCCGCCCTGAACCTGCCCTTCACCGTCACCAGCAGCGACATCAGCGGCTTGCAGGTGGCCACCTACGCCAACGACGTACTGAATGTCCAAGCGGCAGATAACGTACCCGCCGGCCAGGCTGCCGTCGTGCAAGGACCCGTTAACCTGACCCTGCAGAATGCGGCCGTCGTCAGCGGCAACTATCAGGCATTGAGTGCCGTCAACATCCTGGCTGCGGATGGTGCCAGCGTGGTGGCTGTGGAGACAGCCTCTCCCTTCACCTTCCCGCTGAGCGAGGCAACGGCCATCCACTCGCTCGACACCGACAAGAACGCGCAAGGCGCCACGCCGCGCATCTACGATCTCTCAGGTCGTTCACTGCAGCGTGTTGCACAGCCCGGTATCTATATCATCAATGGCAAAAAGGTGATTGTGAAGTGAACAGTTAAAGAGTGAAAAGTGAAAAATAATAGGTTCCTATGGCTACCAAAAGACAGAAAGAACAAAGCATCAAGGGCAAAACCGACAAAGCCCGCAATGCAAGTAATTCTTATTTTTCACTTTTCACTCTTCACTCTTTCATTTTTCATTTTTCATTTTTCCTTCTAGTTTGGCTCTGGGCCTCATGGTGGATGGGCGACGTATTCCGCATGGCGCGTGAATACTCGTTCGTCGCCCCCGACAGCGTCCTTATGCACGGCCTGTGGCAGCAGAGCTTCGGCTCGCTGTGGATCGTGGGGCGCATCCTGCTGACACTCTATCGCTGGCCCCTCGTGGGTGGCCTGCTGGTGGCGCTGCTGCTGACAGCATCCACATGGCTCACCGCCTATTGCCTGCGCCTGCGCCCCGAATCGCGCTGGCATCTGCTGGCCTGCATCCCCGCCGTGGCATGGATGTCATGGGTAGCGTGGCGCGGCCTCAACCTCTATTACCAACGTGAGCCCGGCATCGCCCTCGGCACCCTCTTCCTCGGCATCGTCGTACTCGCCCTTGATGCCTTTATCATCTGGACCTTTAAAAAGCCTCACCCCCAACCCCTCTCCAATGGGCGAGGGGAGTCTATGCCTCAGCAAAGCCCATTCTCTTTCTATCTTTCACTTTTCATTCTTTCACTTTTCACTTTTGTGCCTCCGGCACTCATCACGCACCTGCGACATCCTTATCTGCGTCCTGTGACGAAGATGGAGGTGCAGATGCTGAACGAGGATTGGAAGGGGATGGTGGAGACAGCGCACGACAACGCCAAGCTGAGCTACCGACCGATAGCCGCCTACTACGCCATCGCCCTCGTGCAGACAGGACAACTGGCTGAGAACCTGTTCGACATCCGACTGGACTACGACTCGCTTTACGTCAAAGGTTGGTCAGGAGACGCAGACATCGGCACCACCTACTACCTCGCCGACTGCAACTTCCACGCCGGCCTCTTCCGCGCCGCTACGCACACGGCCATGGAGCAGCTGACGATGAACGGGCCGTCGCTGCATAACCTGAAACTGCTGACGCGCCTCGCGCTCCTCGACCACGACTGGGTCTTGGCACGTAAGTACCTGACCATTATCGACCGTACGCCCTTCGAGGGCGACTTCGTAGAACGCTATGGAGCCATGGTAGGCGACAGCGCTGCCGTTGCCGCAGATCCAGTCTTTGCACGCGTGCGACTGACGGAACCCGTGGCCGACAGCTTCGAGAGCTTCTACCAAAGCCCCATCTTCCTCGGCTACACGGCAGTCCTCACCGCCGGGCGCTCCATGCAAGCGTTGCAGCAGAGCCTGATGGCTAACCTCTACAGCAAGCGTATGCCAGACTTCCTAATGCGCTGCGAGGCCCTCGTCGGCACCACCCCACCCCGTACCATTGCCGAGGGACTGGTGACCCAGACCATCAAGAACCCCGCCATCCTGCAGGCGTTCCCGCAGCTGCAGATGAACGTGCAGGTCTTCCGCGGCTTCGTGCAAAACGTGCAACCTTATATGAAGGATCGCGCGCGCGGAGGTATCGAGCTCTTCGACCAGTACCGCGGCTACTACCCCTACTACTACTTCTTCGGCAACCTCAAAGCCACCCGCAAGAGAGATGACAAGGAACACGGCGGCTCCAACGCAGGAGTGAACTGAAGGGCCGATGAAATCGGCGAATAATAGATGAGAGATTAAGGATTAAGGATTAAAGATTAAGGATTAAAGATTAGAGATTAAAGATCATGATAGCTTCCCATAAGCCCCATAAGCCCAATATGGCCCATAAGCCCAATAGGCCCTATAGGCCCTATAAGGCCTATGCGCCCCATTACCCCCATCATCTCCTCCTCATTCTTTCAATCTTTCAATTTTTCAATCTTTCAATTTTCCTCTCCTCTTGCACCACCAAGCCTACCGCCATCCCCACAGCCTTTAGCGAGACGGCAGATTCGCTCGTCGTCTTCCCGGACTATCGCGACGTGACGATACCGCCGAATATCGCTCCCCTGAACTTCATGGTGACCGATGCCGGGGCCAGTGAGTATGTCGCAAGCATTGAGGAGGCTCGGAATTCCCGGGGGGGCCAATGCCTTGTCGTGGGCGCCCTTGCCGACGGCAAGTTCGACATCGACAGCATTGCATGGCGCCAGCTTTTGTCCGATGCAAAAGGCCAGGATCTCACCATCTCCATCTATGCCCACCGCCCTGCAGGATGGGTTCGCTATGCCCCCTTCACGCTCTCGGTGGCCGAGGAAGAGATAGACCCTTATCTCAGCTATCGACTCATAGAACCCGGCTACGAGCTCTACCGCCAGCTGGGGCTTTACCAGCGCAACCTCACCAACTTCCAGGAGGCGGTCATCTACGAGAACAACCGTTCCTTCGATGCCGACAACAACCACTGCATCAACTGCCACAACTACCAGGCTTACGACACCGGGCGGATGCTCTTCCATGTGCGTGCCGCCCATGGTGGAACGGTGATTGTCAATGGCACCGAGGCGCATAAGGTAGCCATCCGCCACGACAGCATCCTCTCCTCGGGCGTCTATCCCTCGTGGCACCCCACACAACCCCTCGTGGCCTTCTCCACGAACAAGACGGGTCAGGTGTTCCACATGTACCACCCCGAGAAGATTGAAGTGCTCGACGAGGCCTCCGACCTCCTGCTCTACGATGCCGAGGCCAACAGCGTGCGCCATATCCTGCGTACTGATGATGCGCTGGAAACCTTCCCCTGCTGGGCTCCTGACGGACAAACGCTCTACTATTGCTCCGCCACCCTGCCCGAATCCCTATACGGGGCAGCAGCCAGTGAGATTGCCGTGAAATACGACAGTCTTCTCTACAACATCTACGCCATGCCGTACGATTCCATCACGCGTTCCTTCGGCGAACCGCAGCTGGTGGTCGATGCGGCGGGGATGGGCAAGAGCACCAGCGTGCCACGCGTGAGTCCCGACGGCCGCTACCTCCTCTTCACACTCGGCGACTACGGTCAGTTCCATATCTGGCACAAGAGTGCAGACCTGTGGATGGTAGATTTGTTTGATTTAAAGGCATTGCCTTTAAATCAAACAAATTCACCCGATGCTGACAGCTACCATGGGTGGTCATCGAACGGCCGTTGGATAGCCTTTGCCAGTCGCCGCATCGACGGCAACTACTCGCGCGTGTTCATCTCTTACTTCGACCGCGAGGGGCGCGACCATAAAGCCTTCCTGCTTCCGCAGCGCGACCCGGAGCACAACACGCTCCTGCTGAAGAGCTACAATGTTCCCGAGCTCACGAAGTCGCCCGTCCACGTCACCACAGAGCAGTTCAAACACGTCGTTTTGCACACAGAAAGCACTCCTGCCGCCTACGAAAATTGACAAAATGACAAAAATTAGGGCTATAAAGTGATTTTTTGCTTGAAATATGATAGTATTTCATGGCTTTTGCATACTTTTGCGTCGCAAAAAGAAACCAAACTCCTAAAAACTATACACTATGAGAGTTATTATCGAACCTGATTACGCGAATCTGTCGCGTTGGGCCGCAGACTATGTCGCCGCCCGCATCAACGAAGCTCAACCCACTGCTGAAAAGCCCTTTAAGCTGGGCTGCCCCACAGGCTCTTCACCCCTGGGTCTGTACAAGCACCTCATCGAGCTCAACAAAGCTGGTAAGGTCAGCTTCCAGAATGTCATCACCTTTAACATGGACGAATACGTAGGTTTGCCCGAAGAGCATCCTGAGAGCTACCATAGCTTCATGTGGACCAACTTCTTCTCGCACATCGACATCAAGAAGGAGAACGTGCACATCCTGAATGGCAATGCCAAGGATCTCGCTGCCGAGTGTGCTGCCTACGAGCAGGCCATCAAGGATGCCGGCGGCATTGACCTCTTCATGGGCGGCATTGGTCCCGACGGTCACATCGCCTTCAACGAGCCTTTCAGCTCCCTTCAGAGCCGCACCCGCGTGAAGAGCCTGACGACAGACACCATCATCGCCAACAGCCGTTTCTTCGACAACGATGTAAACAAGGTGCCCAAGACAGCCCTCACCGTCGGTGTTGGCACCGTGATGGATGCCAAGGAAGTGCTCATCGTAGCCAACGGTCACAACAAGGCACGCGCGCTGGCACATGCCATCGAGTTCGGCGTCAGCCAGGAGTGGACCATCAGCGCCCTGCAGATGCACCCCCATGCCATCATCGTCTGCGACGAAGCCGCTACCGATGAACTGAAGCACGGCACCTACAAGTACTTCAAGGATATCGAGAAGAACAACCTCTAACGAAAAGGGCCCCGCGATTGCGGGGTCTTTTTTTATATATAATACATATAAAAGATGTGAAATACTTGACAACGGCTTTCTGAGATTGTATCTTTGCACCCGAATATGAGAAAATTGTTAATAGAGACATACGGTTGCCAGATGAACGTGGCCGACTCCGAAGTGGTGGCGTCGGTGATGCAGATGGCAGGCTATGAAGTCACAGAGGTGCTGGAAGAGGCCGATGCGGTGTTTCTCAACACGTGTTCCGTACGCGACAATGCGGAACAGAAAATCCTGTCGCGACTGGAGTTCCTGCGTAGCGTGAAGCGGAAGAGGCCCCTCATCATCGGCGTGCTGGGTTGCATGGCCGAGCGCGTGAAGGAGGAACTGATGACTGCGCATGGCGCAGACCTGGTCTGCGGGCCGGATTCCTATATGACCCTGCCCGACCTGATTGCACAGGCAGAGTTAGGACATAAGGCCATCAATGTGGAACTGTCGATGACGGAGACCTACCGCGATGTGGTGCCACAGCGGCTGCATGCCAACATGATCGGCGGCTTCGTGAGTATCATGCGCGGCTGCAATAACTTTTGCCACTACTGTATCGTTCCTTATACGCGCGGCCGTGAGCGCAGTCGCGATGTGGAAAGCATCCTACGTGAGGTGCGTGATCTGCGAGATCGCGGCTTCAAGGAGGTCACGCTGCTGGGGCAGAATGTAAACTCATACAACAACGCTGCAATAGGCTTTGCAAGCCTATTGCAGCGTGTTGCAGAAACTGTGCCGGAGATGCGGGTGCGCTTCACGACGAGTCACCCGAAAGACATGAGTGACGAGACATTGCGTGTGATTGCCGAGGCGCCCAACGTCTGCAAGCATATCCATCTGCCCGTACAGAGCGGCTCGGATGCCGTGCTGCAGCGCATGAACCGCAAATACACCCGCGCGTGGTACCTGGACCGCGTGGCAGCCATCCGCCGTATCATTCCCGACTGCGGCCTCACGACCGATATCTTCGTAGGCTACTGCGGCGAGACAGAGGAAGATCATCAGCTGTCCCTGTCGCTGATGCGCGAGGTGGGCTATGACTCGGCCTTCATGTTCAAATACAGCGAACGCCCCGGCACCTATGCCAGCAAGCACCTGCCCGATGACATTCCCGAGGCAGTGAAGATACGTCGCCTCAACGAACTCATCGTCGTGCAGAACGAGATCTCCGCCGAGCGTAACGCAGCGCAAGTGGGCAAGGTCGTGGAGGTGCTGGTGGAAGGCACCAGCAAACGTAGCCGCGACCAACTCTTCGGACGCACGGAACAGAACCGCGTCGTGGTCTTCAACCGCGGCCAGCATCATATCGGTGACCGCGTGATGGTAAGAATCACTGAGAGCTCATCGGCGACGCTGAAAGGAGAAGAGAGTTGAGAGATGAGAGATTAAAGATTAAAGATTAGAGATTAAAGATTAGATCCTTTTCATCATGAAACGAAAGAAAAGACACCGCATATTGGGACATATGCAATGGTTGACATCCTGCATTTCCACGACACTGGTCCTGCTGCTCCTGGGCCTCGTCGTGCTGTTTGGCCTCTCCGCCAATGAGCTGTCCAAATCCGTACGTGAGAACCTCACCGTAACGCTCCTCCTCGACGACGATGTCACCACCGCCGATGCAGATACTTTGGCCATGCGTTTAGACATGAAGCCCTATGTGGCACACACCACCGTCATCTCCGCAGAGCAAGCGCTCAAGGAAGAGAGTGAGCGCATGGGCAGCGACCCCACAGAATTCCTCGGTGGCGAGAACCCCTACACCGCCAGCATCGAGATGAACGTCGCGGCCAGCTATGCCTGCACAGACAGTCTTCTCCTGATTTCCAAAGAGCTGAAGGAGATGTGGCAGGTCACCGATGTCATCTACCAGCGCGACCTTGTCGAGAATCTCAATACAACCCTCCATCAAGCCACTATCGTGCTCTCTGTGCTGGCACTACTGCTGATGATTATCTCCGTGGTACTCATCAACAACACGGTGCGACTGAGCGTATATGCCCGTCGCTTCACCATTCATACGATGCGCCTCGTGGGTGCCTCGTGGGGTTTCATACGATGGCCGTTCATCAAGCGAAGCCTCGGCATTGGACTGACAGCGGCCGTGCTGGCAGACGGCCTTCTGCTGGGCGGCATCTATTGGGCATTCCAGGAGGACGAGTTTATCCCCACCATCGTCAGCAATGAGATCATCGCCATCATGGCGTGCAGTGTGCTGGTGGCTGGCCTACTACTCACCTTCGTATGCACCTGGCTGAGTGTCGGCCATTTCCTAAGGATGAAGGAAAAGGAGATGTATCGGTAGGACTCTCCCCCACCCCCTCCCTAAGCAGGGAGGGGAGTATAATCCAATAACAAACAGTCAATCAAAATCATATAGTAGAAATATGGAAAAAACAAATAATCAAAAGGTATCAACTCCCCTCCCTGCAGGTAGGGAGGGGCATGGGGGTGAGTCCTTTGCTTTTGGCCGCATGAACTACATCCTGATAGCCATCGGGATGGCGGTCGTCATCATCGGGTTTATCCTCATGGCTGCGATGGGCTCTTCAGAAGAGTCCTTCAATCCTGAGATCTTCAATGCCCTACACATCAAGGTAGCACCTGCCGTGGCCTTCGCAGGCTTCATCTTCATCATCTACGGCATCATGTACCGATCTAAGGAAGTGAAAAATGAAAAAGTGAAAAGTGAAAAATAAAGAATTGAGAAACGAACCATATCCATGAATACAATTGAAGCGATATTGATGGGCCTCTTGCAAGGCCTGACGGAATACCTTCCTGTGTCTAGCAGCGGCCATCTGGCCATTGCCGGCGCGCTGTTCGGCGTTGACGGCGAATCGAACCTGATGTTCACGATTGCCGTACATGTAGCCACCGTGCTCTCCACGCTGGTCATTCTGTGGCACGAGATTGCCTGGATTTTCAAGGGTCTCTTCCGCTGGAACGGTTCCCTCAATGCAGAACAGCGTTATGCGCTGGCCATCGTGGTATCGATGATTCCCGTGGGCATCGTGGGTGTCTTCTTCAAGGACTATGTCGAAGAAATCTTCGGTGCAGGGTTGTTCGTCGTGGGCTGTTGCCTGCTCGTGACCGCTGCCCTCCTGATTTTCAGCTACTATGCCCGTCCACGCCAAAAAGAGGACATCTCGCTGAAGGATGCCTTCATCATCGGTTTGGCACAAGCCGTGGCTGTGTTGCCAGGCGTCAGCCGTTCCGGTTCCACCATTGCCACTGGACTATTGCTGGGCAATAAGAAAGAGTCGCTGGCTCAGTTCAGCTTCCTTATGGTCATCCCCCCCATTCTGGGTGAGGCACTGCTGGATGTCATGAAGATGATGAAAGGCGGTGCTGAAGTCGTCACTGCCGGCATCGGCACATGGCCCCTCTTGGCAGGCTTCCTCGCAGCCTTCATCAGCGGCTGCCTGGCCTGCAAATGGATGATTGGCATCGTGCGCAAAGGCAAACTCATCTACTTCGGCATCTACTGCGCCATCGTGGGGTTATTGTTGATCATCTTTGGTTAACAGACTCACCCCCGACCCCTCTCTTTCAAAGAGGGGGACGCCTGCGGGATGGTAGCCGAAATGACGAAATAACGAAATATCGAAATGTCGAATAATACAACAACTTCAACGCGCCAGCTCACCCCCTCTTTGAAAGAGAGGGGGCAGGGGGGTGAGTCTTGGATTGTTCCCGGCCGCATCCTTTACATCGACAAGCCTTATCGCTGGACCTCCTTCGACGTGGTGAATAAGGTGCGGTGGTTGCTGTGCAAACGCCTCGGCACGAAGAAGCTGAAGGTGGGGCATGCCGGCACACTGGACCCGCTGGCCACCGGCGTGATGATTGTCTGCACGGGGCGCGCCACCAAACGCATCGATGAGCTGCAGGCTCACACCAAAGAATATGTCGCTACTCTCCGTCTGGGCGCCACCACCCCCAGCTTCGACTTGGAGCACGAGATTGATGCCTACTACCCCACCGAGCATATCACCCGCGAACAGGTGGAAACAACGCTGAAGCAGTTTCTGGGACGCATTGAGCAAATACCGCCCTCCTACTCTGCCGTGAAAGTCGAAGGCAAGCGCGCCTACGATCTCGCCCGCAAGGACAAAGACGTGGAGCTGAAGCCCAAAGTGCTGGTGATTGACGAGATTGAGTTAGTGGACTGTCATTTGGCTTGCGAAGGCCAAATGGCCATCGCAAGCCAAATGACCATTCCACGCACGGGGATGAGGAATAAGGCTTTTCTCACCTCTCCCGACACGCCTCAGGATACGAACGAGTACCCCTTTATCACCATTCGCGTGGTCTGCTCCAAAGGCACTTACATCCGCGCCCTGGCCCGCGACATCGGTCAGGCACTCGGCAGCGGCGCCCATCTGACCGCCCTACGTCGCACGCAAGTCGGCGACGTCCGTGTGGAGGACTGCATGAGTATGGACACCTTCCCCGAATGGCTGGAACAGCAGGATATTGAGACATTGAAACCTTTGAACACTTCAACTAAATTGTATAATTGTAAATTGTAAAATTGTCCAATTAAGATATGAAACTTTCCCAGTTTAAGTTCAAGCTCGACACAGACCGTATCGCACAGGAGCCCGTCACCTTCCGAGATGAATGCCGCCTGATGGTACTGCACACCAAGAGTGGTGTGATCGAGCATCGCGACCATTTCTATGACATCATCGATTACTTCGACGATAAAGATGTCTTCGTATTCAACGACACCAAGGTGTTCCCCGCACGGATGGAGGGCAACAAGGAGAAAACGGGCGCTAAGATCGAGGTATTCCTCCTCCGCGAGCTCAATGAGGATCTCCGTTTGTGGGACGTACTCGTAGAGCCCGCCCGCAAGATACGTATTGGCAACAAGCTCTATTTCGGTGAGGACGAGAGCATGGTGGCCGAAGTCATCGACAACACCACCAGCCGCGGCCGCACACTGCGTTTCCTCTACGATGGTCCCCACGAGGAGTTCAAGGAAGCCCTTTATGCCCTCGGCGAGGCTCCCCTGCCCCGCCAGATGATTACCCGCCCGGCACGCCCCGAGGACATCGAAGACTTCCAGTGTGTCTTTGCCAAGAACGAAGGTGCTGTGACAGCCCCCGTCTCCGGCTTGCATTTCTCCAAGAACCTGCTCAAACGCATGGAGATCAAGGGCATCGACATGGCCTTTATCACCTTGCATTGCGGACTGGGCAACTTCCGTGAGATCGATGTGGAGGATCTCTCCAAGCATAAGATGGAGAGCGAGGAGATGCACGTGGGTGCAGAAGCCTGCCGCATCGTCAATAACGCCAAGGATACCGGGCGTAAGATCTGCGCCGTGGGCACCACCGTACAGCGCGCATTGGAAACCGCAGTAGGTGCGGACCTGCGTCTGAAGGAGTTCGATGGTTGGACCAATAAATTCATCTACCCGCCTTACAACTTCAGCATCGCCACGGCCATGGTAGCTAACTTCTATATGCCCTACTCCACCCTGCTGATGATTGCCTGTGCGTTTGGCGACTACGACCTGGTCATGAAAGCCTACAAGGAAGCTGTCCGCGACCACCGCTACCGCTTCGGCACCTACGGCGATGCCATGCTCATCCTCAACGACTAATTCATCAATCATCAATATGATCGATGTTTACTTGGGTTTAGGCAGTAATCTCGGCGATCGCCACACGTTGCTTCTCTCCGCCATAGAGCTGTTGGTGCAACGTGTAGGGCGTCTTGTCCGTTGCTCCTCGTTTATCGAGACCGAGCCATGGGGCTTCGTCTCCGAGCACCCCTTCCTCAATGCGGTGGCCTTGTTTCGCACGACCCTCTCACCCCGTGAGCTTCTGGTCGCCACGCAAGCCATCGAGCGCGACCTAGGCCGCAAAGAGAAAAGCCTCCCCCCTGCCACCGTGCCCGATGCGTCAGCATCGGTCCCTCGCTACACCGACCGCCCCATCGACATCGACATCCTCCTCTATGGCGACGCGCACATCGATGAGCCGGATCTCAAGATACCCCACCCCCTCATGGGCGAACGAGACTTCGTGATGCGCCCCCTCAATGAAATAAAGAATCATTCCTAAAACATACCATTCGCATGACACTCAAGAAAATCTTTCTTTCGCTGACACTGCTTGTCACAACGATAGCAGCGTTTGCACAACAGGGCATGACACCGTTCTTGCAGCCTCTGCCTGTTGATCCTAAGGTCCGCATCGGTCACCTCGACAATGGACTCACTTATTACATCCGTCACAACGAAGAGCCCAAAGACCAAGCCTTCTTCTACATCGCACAGAAGGTGGGCTCTATCCAGGAAGAAGAGAGCCAACGCGGCCTCGCACACTTTCTGGAGCACATGTGCTTCAACGGCACCACCCATTTCCCCGACAGCTCCATCGTGAACTACCTGGAGAGCATCGGCGTGAAGTTCGGCGCACAGCTCAACGCCTACACCAGCGTGGAGGAAACGGTCTATAATATAGATAATGTACCCGCACGCGAGGGTGCCATCGACTCCTGCCTGCTCATCCTGCACGACTGGAGCAACAGCCTGACGCTGGATGGCAAGGAGATCGACAAAGAGCGTGGTGTGATTCATCAGGAATGGCGCATGCGCAACACTGGCACGACCCGCATCCTCGTGCGTCACCTCGAGAAGCTGATGTCCGACAGCCGCTATGGCCGCCGCTTCCCCATTGGCTTGATGGAGGTGGTCGATAACTTCCCCCATGACACCCTGCGCGCTTACTACCATAAGTGGTACCGTCCCGACCTGCAGGGCATCATCGTTGTCGGCGACGTGGATGTCGATGCCATCGAGGGTAAGATACAGAAGCTCTTCAGCCCCATCACCGTGCAACAGCCCGTGGCACAGCGCGAGTACTATAGCGTGCCCGACAACAATGAGGCCATCGTCGTCAGCGACAAAGATCCCGAGGTGACCTCGCAGATGGTACAGATCTCCCTCAAGCACGAAGTCATCCCTGACAGCCTCCGCAATACGCTTGCCGCGTATATGGAGGAAGTCTGTAAGAGCATCGCATGCTATGTCCTCAGCCAGCGTCTTCACGAGCTCTCTCTGAAGCCCGAATGCCCGTTCAAGGGTGCTGGCATCAGCGACGGCGACTTCCTGTTGTCCCGCAAAGTCACGGGGGCCTTCAACGTGAGCGTATATCCGAAGGAAGGTCGCGTGGAAGAGGCCGTACAAGCCGTCATGGCAGAGCTCTACCGTGCCGACCAGTTTGGTTTCACCAAAGGTGAGATTGACCGCGCCGTCCTCAACACCCTCAGCGGCATGGAGCAGCAGTACAACAACCGCGACAAGCAGAAGTCCATCGCCTATGCACGTGAGTACTATCGTTCCTTCCTCAACAATGAGCCCATCCCCGGCATCGAGGTAGAGTACCAGCTCATGAAGCAGGCATTGCCTCAGATTCCTGCCGAGGCATATCACATGAAACTCCAGGAGCTCGTCAGCCGCACCGACACCAACCTCGTCGTGCTCGCCATCAACCCCGAGAAAGAAGGTCTCACCATCCCCACCGAGCAGCAGCTTCTCGACGCTATCCACGCCGCTCAGCAGCAGGAACTCACCGCATGGGTCGATAACGTGAAGACCGGTCCGCTGGTGGCCGCCCTACCCAAGGCGGGTAAGGTGAAGAAGGAAGTGGCAGGCCCCTTCGATTCCAAGATCATCACCCTCAGCAATGGCGTGAAAGTGGTGATGAAGAGCACCGACTTCAAGGACGATGAGATCCGCATGCTCGCATGGAGCGAGGGCGGTATGGGTCGTTACCCCGACAGCGAACGCATCAACCTCGACGCCTTCGACGATGTCATGGGCCACTCCAAGATGGGCGGCTTCACCATGACCGAATTGCAGAAGGCGCTCGCCGGCAAGAACGTCAGGAGCTCCGCCTACGTGAGTGGTCGCGAAGAGGGCTTCTCCGGTTTCTCCTCCAAGAAAGACATACAGACGCTCTTTGAGCTCATCTATATGACCTTCCAGCCGCGTGAGAAGGACCAGGATGCCGTAGCCTCCTACCTCTCCAGCCTCCGCGAGAGCCTCCGCAACAAGAGCCTCAACCCCATGGCCAGCTTGGGCGACAGCGTGCAAGCCACACTCTATAGCCACCATCCCCGTATCACCCCGATGACGGAGGCTGAGGTCGATCTCATCAACTACGACCGCATTATGGAGATGTGGAAGGACCGCTTCGCCGATGCCAGTGACTTCACCTTCCTCTTCATCGGTAATATCGACGAGGCACAGATTCGCGACCTCGCCACCAAGTACCTGGCCACGCTGCCCTCCGTCAAGCGCAACGACAAGGCCGTAGATACGGGCGTACGCTTTGTGAAAGGTGATGTCCTCAACCGTTACACCAAAAAGATGGAGACCCCACAGAGCTTCGTCATCAGTGCCTGGACCGGCCCCATTGAGCTGACGGTGAAGAACGACGCTGTCATGGAGATCCTCGGCACTTGCGTGGCAGAGGTCTATCTCAAGAAGATTCGTGAGGAGCTGGGTGCCGCCTACAGCACCAGTGCAAATGGCAACATCACACGCGGTGCCGATGACAAGACCTACTACGTCTTAGAAGCCGGTTTCCCCGTGAAGCCTGAGATGACCGACACCTGCCTGCAGATTGTGCAGGCTGTCGTGGAGGACATCGCCGCCAACGGAGCCAGCGAAGAGAGCATCAGCAAAGCCAAGGAGTATATGCTCAAGACCTTCGCCCAGAACCAGCGCGAGAACGGCTATTGGATGGGGCGCATCAACGAAATCCTGCGCCGCAACTACGACCCCTCCAAGGACTATGAGGCCGTCATCAGCGGCATCACCAACGCCGACATCAAGGCCATGGCCCAGACCATCCTTAAGAACGGCAACCGCTGCCGCGTGGTCATGGAGCCCGAGCAATAAGGACAACGTTCCCGACATATAACCGTCGCCCCGGCATGAATGCAGGTCGGGGCGATGACGTTATAGAGATATGTATGCGGGGTCAGCCGACCGTGTTCTCCAAGGACACGGCGAGGAGCTTCTGCGCCTCCACAGCAAACTCCATGGGCAGCTTGTTCAGCACATCCTTGGCATAGCCGTTGACGATGAGTCCCACGGCATCCTCTTGCGGGATGCCACGCTGCTGGCAGTAGAAGAGCTGGTCCTCGGAGATCTTGGAGGTAGTAGCTTCGTGCTCTACGATGGCCGAAGGGTTCTGGATATCCATATAGGGGAAGGTGTGCGCCCCGCAGGTGCTGCTCAGCAGGAGGCTGTCACAGCTGGAGTAATTGCGGGCTCCTTCAGCCTTCGGCGCTACACGCACCAGCCCTCGGTAGGAGTTCTGCGAGCGTCCGGCACTGATGCCTTTGGAGATAATTGTGGAGCTGGTGCGAGGCGCAAGGTGTATCATCTTAGTACCTGTGTCGGCCTGCTGGTAGTTGTTGGTGACGGCGACACTGTAGAACTCGGCATGCGAACCTTCACCCGCCAACACACATGAGGGATACTTCCATGTAATCGCCGAACCCGTTTCCACCTGTGTCCATGACAGCTTGCTGTTCTCGCCGCGCAGCAACCCACGCTTCGTCACGAGGTTCAGCACGCCGCCCTTGCCCTCCTTGTCGCCCGGGTACCAGTTCTGCACCGTCGAGTACTTCACCTCAGCACGGTTCTCCACGACAATCTCCACGATGGCAGCATGCAGCTGGTTTTCATCGCGCATGGGTGCCGTGCAGCCTTCGAGATAGCTCACGTAGGCATCCTCGTCGCACACGATGAGCGTGCGCTCGAACTGCCCTGTGCCCTGGGCATTGATGCGGAAGTAGGTGGAGAGTTCCATGGGACAGCGCACACCTTTGGGGATATACACAAACGAGCCGTCGGAGAACACAGCGCTGTTCAGGGCAGCAAAGAAATTGTCGCGGTAGGGAACGACCGAGCCGAGGTACTTCCTCACCAGTTCCGGATGCTCGCGCACTGCCTCGCTGATGCTACAGAAGATGATGCCCATCGCGGCCAGCTTCTCGCGGAACGTGGTCTTCACCGACACACTGTCCATCACCGCATCCACCGCCGTGCCGCTCAGCGCCAGACGTTCCTCCAGCGGGATGCCCAGCTTGTCGAACGTCTTCATCAGCTCAGGGTCGATATCATCGAGGCCTTTGGGCCCTTCTTTCTTCTTCGCTGCTGTCGGGTCTGCGTAGTAGGAGATAGCCTGATAATCGATGTCGGGCATCTGCAGATGGCCCCACGCCGGCTGCTCCTGTGTCTGCCAGTAGCGGAACGCCTTCAGGCGAAACTCCAGCAACCACTCCGGTTCCCCCTTCTTCGCAGATATCAGGCGCACGGTATCCTCTGTCAGGCCACGCTCGATGACCTCCGTCTCCACATCCGTCGTGAAACCGAATTCATAGGTCTTGGAGATGACGGCATTGACCACCTCGTTCTCTGTGCCCGGGGTGGCATTGATAGGCTTATCGGAGCTATTGGAACTCATGGGGTGTTATTCTTTTTTCGCTCCCTGCCATTGGCTTTTGGCCAGGTCGAAGGCGAGGGAGGTGGTTTGTTGGAGGGGGCTAAAGAGGACGGAGGTCTCCTGCATCTCATCCTTCACGAGATGGGTGATGGCAAGGACATTGCACAGGATACCGAGGAGGAGGACATACTTCACAAGGCTGACAACGGCGCCGCCAATGCGGTTGATGCCATCGAGGCCAACCAGTTCCAGGAACTTCGTGAGCAGCGAGCCGAGGATGCTCAACAGGATGGGGACACCCATCCACAAGAGCGCAAACGCAATGATGTTAGCCACTGAGGGGGAGGTGCCCAGATGGGGGGCTAAATGTTCGCCCACCTGCTCATAAAGCAGGCGAGCGACATAGAGTCCCACGAAGATGCCTACCAGGCCGAGCACTTCCTTCAGCAGTCCATTGCTCCACCCTTTCCAAGCACCCATGAGGAGCACGAGCAGGAAGACAACGTCAAAACCGTTCATCGCTACGCCCTAAAACCTAAACTTTAAACTTTAAACTTTAGAGTTTCGCCTTGACCTCAATCTCCTGGAAGGTCTCGATGGTGTCGCCTTCGCGGATATCGCTATAGTTGACGAGCGAGATACCACATTCGAAGTTGGTGCTGACCTCCTTGACATCATCCTTGAAGCGCTTGAGGGCATCGATGGCACCCGTGTGGATGACGATACCGTCGCGAATGATGCGGGCTTTGTTGGTGCGGCTGACCTTGCCGTCGATGACGTAGGCGCCAGCCACCGTGCCGACCTTGGAGATATGGAACACCTGGCGCACTTCGAGCTGAGCCGTGACCTCTTCCTTGAGTTCGGGTGCCAGCATGCCTTCCATCGCTTCCTTCACCTCTTCGATGGCATCATAGATGATGCTGTAGGTGCGGATCTCGACGCCCTGCTGCTCGGCAGCCTTGCGGGCTTGTGCGGAGGGACGTACTTGGAAGGCCACGATGATGGCGTCGGAGGCGGCGGCCAGCGAGACATCGTTCTCGCTGATCTGACCCACGGCCTTGTGGATGACATTGACGGCAATCTTCTCGGTGGAGAGCTTGATGAGCGAGTCGCTGAGGGCTTCGATGGAGCCGTCCACGTCGCCCTTGACGATGACGTTCAGCTCCTGGAAACCGCCCTGTTCGATGCGGCGACCGATCTCGTCGAGTGTCAGATGGTGCTGTGTGCGGATGCCCTGCTCGCGCTGCAGTTGCTCGCGCTTGCTGGCGATCTCGCGGGCTTCCTGGTCGCTATCCATGACGTGGAAGGTGTCACCGGCCTGCGGTGCGCCGTTCAAGCCAAGGACGGTGGCAGCCTGAGCCGGACCAATCTCCTTGATGCGCTGTCCGCGCTCGTTGAACATGGCCTTGATGCGGCCGTAGTTGGTACCTGCGAGCAGGATGTCACCCATCCGCAGCGTACCGTTGGAGCAGAGGAGCGTAGCCACAAAACCGCGGCCCTTGTCCAGCGAGGACTCGATGATGGAACCCGTGGCCTTGCGGTTGGGATTGGCCTTCAGGTCGAGCATCTCGGCCTCTAAGAGCACCTTCTCCATCAGCTCGGGCACGCCGATGCCCTTCTTGGCGCTGATGTCCTGGCTCTGGTACTTGCCGCCCCAGTCCTCGACGAGGAAGTTCATCTGTGCCAGATGTTCCTTGATCTTCTCGGGGTTGGCGGCAGGCTTGTCAATCTTATTGATGGCGAAGACGATGGGCACGCCGGCAGCCACAGCGTGGTTGATGGCTTCCTTCGTCTGCGGCATAATGTCGTCGTCGGCAGCGATGATGATGATGGCAATATCCGTCACCTGGGCACCACGGGCACGCATAGCGGTGAAGGCCTCGTGACCGGGAGTGTCAAGGAAGGTGATGTGGCGACCGTCCTCGAGCTTCACATTGTAGGCACCGATGTGCTGCGTGATGCCGCCGGCTTCACCGGCGATGACGTTGGTCTTACGGATATAGTCGAGCAAAGATGTCTTACCGTGATCGACGTGACCCATGACGGTCACAATCGGAGCGCGTGGCACGAGATCAGCCTCATCGTCGGCCTCCTCCTGCACGGCTTCACTCACGTCGGCACTGACATATTCTGTCTGGAATCCGAACTCGTCGGCCACCAGGTCGATGGTCTCTTTGTCCATGCGCTGGTTGATGCTGACCATCACGCCCAGGCTCATGCACGTTCCGATGACCTGCGTAACGGGCACGTTCATCATCGATGCCAGCTCGTTGGCGGTCACGAACTCGGTGAGCTTCAGGATCTTGCTCTCCTGTTCCATCTGCTCCAGCTCAGCTTCCATGCCGGCGCGTATGTTCTCGCGCTTCTCGCGGCGGTACTTGGCACCCTTGCCGAAGGAAGCGTTCTTACCGGCTGTCAGACGGGCCAGTGTCTCGCGAACCTGCTTGGCGACCTCTTCCTCGCTCTGTTCCACGAGGATAGGCTCCTGCTTGGGCTGGTTCTTTTTCTTCTTGCTCTTGCCTTCGGCCTTGTTCTGCTGGTTATTCTGGGGCTGCTGGCTGCCGCCCTTGTTCTTCTTGGAGGGTTGGCTACCGCCCTGCTGGGTCTGCTTGGCTGCCTCGGCCGTGATATCCACGCGCTCACCCTTCTTCTTGCCTTCGTTGCCCTTCTTACGCTTCTTGCTGCGTGGCGGGCGTGTGCTCTGGTTGAGGGAGTCGAGGTCGATATGACCCTTGATGTTCAAGGTGAGAGGGGGCTCTGTGGGGCCTTTCACGCGAAAGACGCCATCGACTTCCTCCAGCTCCACACCCTTTTTCTTCTTGGCGGGAGCCGCAGGAGCAACGTTCTCGACGTTGGTCTCCACGGACGGAGCTTCGGGAGCGGCGGCTGCCGGCTTCTCAGGCTTTTCTGCGACAGGCTCCTCAGCAGGAGCAGCCTCTACGGGTGCAGGCTCGGCCTTGGCAGCGGGCTCGGGCTTAGGCGTCGGAGCGGGGTTACCCTTGCTGTCGAGATCGATGCGTCCCACGACCTTGGGCTTCTGCACCTCCGTGATGGGCAACGCCTCACCGTCCTCGGTCAGCACGATGGTCTCCTTCTTCTCCTTGGTCTTGCGAGCCGCAGGCTGCGGAGTGGGGATGCGCAGGCCCTTGTTCATTTCCTTGTTGAATTCGGCCTGCACCACGGCATACTGCTCATCGCTGATGGTCGCATTCGGATTGGCCTCCACATCCGTGAAGCCTTTCTTATTGAGGAGATCAACGAGCGTCTGCAGACCTACGCTGAACTCTTTTGTGACTTTATTTATTCTTATTGGCATTTACTTAGATTGAAAAATTGAAAGATTGAAAAATTGAACTTTTGAAAGATTGTATAAAAATTGAGTTGAATTGAGAGTTTACGTTTATAGTTATTGTAACTTTCAATGTTTCAATATTTCAATCTTTCAATTCTCTGCAGCTTCTTCCTCGTCCTGGAACTCCTGACGCAGGATATTGAGCACCTCGTCAACCGTCTCCTCTTCGAGGTCGGCGTTCTTGACGAGCATCTCACGCGGAGCTTCCAGCACGGAACGGGCGGTGGTCCAGCCGTTCTTCTTGAGCTCTTCGATGACCCACTCGTCTATCTCATCCTTGAAGTCGTCGAGGTAGATATCATCCTCCAACTCTTCTTCCTCGCCGCCCTGCACCTCGCGATAGACATCGATGACGGTGTCTGTGAGCATGGATGCCAGACGGATGTTCAGGCCACCCTTACCAATAGCGAGGCTGACCTGGTCGGGATCGAGATAGACCTCGCAATGCTTGCTCTCCTGGTCGAGGTTGATGCTGTTGATCTCTGCGGGACCCAAGGCACGTGCGATGAGCAGCTGCAGGTTGCTGGTCCACTGGATGACATCGAGGTTCTCACCTCTCAGCTCGCGTACGATACCATGTACACGGCTACCGCGGACACCTACGCAAGCGCCTACGGGATCCACACGGTCGTCGAAGCTCTCCACCGCGATCTTGGCACGCTCACCCGGCACACGGGCAATCTTGCGAATGGCGATGATGCCCTCAGCAATCTCGGGGACCTCAGCCTCCAGCAGGCGCTGCAGGAACACGGGGCTGGTGCGTGACAGGATGATCTTGGGGTTACCGGTGCTGTTATCCACGCGAGCCACCACGGCACGAGCCGGCTCTCCCTTGCGGAAGAAATCGCCCGGAATCTGCTCGTTCTTCGGCAGCAACAGTTCGTTGCCCTCTTCGTCGAGCAGCAGGATCTCCTTGTGCCATACCTGATAGACTTCAGCGGAGATGACCTCGCCCACCATATCCTTATACTTGTTGTAGAGTGCGTCGTGCTCCAGCTCCAGGATACGGGATGCCAGCGTCTGGCGCAGCGTCAGGATGGCGCGACGGCCGAACTTGGAGAAATCCACGGGTTCTGACACATCCTCGCCAACCTCATAGTCGTCAGCAATCTGACGGGCCTCGGAAAGCTCGATCTGCATATTGGGATCCGTGACCTCGCCATCAGGCACCACGGTGCGGTTACGGTAGATTTCGAAGTCGCCCTTGTCAGGGTTCACGATGACGTCATAGTTCTCGTCGGTTCCCTGCATCTTAGCGATGACATTACGGAAGCTCTCTTCGAGCACGCTCACAAGGGTGGCGCGATCGATGTTCTTTGTCTCCTTGAACTCAGCGAATGTATCGATGAGTGCGTTGTTTTGTTTCTTTGCCATTATATTGTTTTAGTTTAATGTTTAACGTTTAAGGTTTAATGAGGTTTGTCCTGTTCGCGGGTTCTAAAATCTAAGGTGTTTACATTAAACTTTAAACCTTAAACTTTAAACCTCGCGCGAGCGCGACCTATTTAAAGTCTATGATGTACTTTCCGCTCTTGACCTCGGCCATGGGCAGGTTCACGTCCACATCCTGCATGACGGGGCGCTTCTTACCCTCCACCTGCACTTTCTGGCGCACGGCCACCACGATATGGTCGGCATCGGCCTCGCGTAGCTCACCTTTGAGCTTACGGCCGTCGGTCGTGAGAATCTCCACCTGCTTGCCGACGTGGTTCTGCCACTGGCGCAGCACCTTGAAGGGCTGACCCAGACCAGCGCTGCCCACCTCCAGCTCGTAGTCCTCCTCGTCGCGCGAGAGATGTTCCTCGATGAAACGGGAGAGTTGCACGCAGTCCTCAATCCAGACACCTTCGGCCTGGTCGATTTCCACGGTGATGCAGTCGTCGGCCGTTACGGTGAGGTCCGTCAAGAAGTAGTCTTTACCGTCGAGCCATTGCTCAACCAATGCTTGCACTTTTGCTTTGTCAATCATACAGTCTCGTTTAGCGGTTAGCG
>Ga0310691_10002690_pt1 | contig 22746 bp, 20 predicted proteins | sample 176DNAGHGlowgp2_FD_203887 | JGI IMG/M metagenome (GOLD analysis project Ga0310691, IMG submission 203887) | Sheep rumen microbial communities from Palmerston North, Manawatu-Wanganui, New Zealand - 1766 DNA GHGlow gp2 (v2) (version 2) | ecosystem: Host-associated > Mammals > Digestive system >...
ATATTTCGCTTCTCGAAGCGCGCCATCATCATCTGCTGTTCGTTGTAGGCCTGTTGCAGTTCGGCGCGCAGCACGCCGAGCGTCTGGAAGAGGTCTTTCTCCTTGAGCACGGCCTGGGCCTGGAAGACGGTCAGCACGCTGATGGCCAGGAGTAGAAATATCTTTTTCATATCTTTCTGTCAAAATATAATCGGCGGCAAAGGTACGAATTTTTGGGTTATCTAAACTTTTAAATGGGTGCTATAAACACGATCCCCGTCCAAAGATCTCCCTCGGCCAAATGTTCCCCTGTGTGAACCTTAAAAAAAACGACAAGGCCCCGGAACATTTCCAGACACCTTGTCGCATTTTCGCATATTCGTAAACCACATTACAACAGCTCGTAGCTCCTTTTCACGAACTCGCTCAGTTTCTCGCCGGTGAGGATGTTCTGTGACAGCATGGCCAAATCGACCATCTGCTGCACCAGCTGCGTGCGCTTTGCCTCGTCCTTTTCGTCCAAGATGCGCGTGGCGAGCGGGTGGTTGCCGTTGATGACCAGGTTGTAGTGGTCGAAGCCGCCGTAGAAGCCCTGCTGGCCGGAGACCTTCTCCATGTCCTTGAAGCGGCGCATGAACTCGTTCTGCGTGACCATCACGGGCAGGTCGGTCTCGCTCAGCGAATCGACCTCAGGAGTGAACAGTTTCGCATCCACCTGCTTCTCGAACAGCTCCTTCAGCTGCTTCTGCTGGTCTTCTGACAACTTCGAAACATGAGCATCTTCTTCTTTCTCAATGAGTTTGTCAACCACATTGGCATCCACGCGGGTGAAGCGCACCTTCTCGAGTTTCTGCTCCAGCATGTTGATGAAGTGCGTGTCGAGGAAGCCGGTCATCAGCAACACATCGTATCCTTTCTCCTTCGCGTTGGCGATATAGACGTGCTGGTCATCGGCGTTGGCAGCGTACAGCATGACAATATTTCCGTTTTTGTCAGTCTGCAACGCGCTCACCATGTTGCGGTATTCATCAATCGTAAAGTACTTGCCCTCAGTGTTTTTCAGCAAGTAGAAGTCCTTGATTTTGTCGTAGAATTTCTCGTCTGTCAGCGAGCCGTATTCGAGGAAGATGCTCAGGTCGTCCCATTTCTTCTCGAACTCCTCGCGGTTTTCCTTGAACATCTCCTCCAGCTTCTCGGCCACCTTCTTGCTGATGTAAGTGGAGATTTTCTTGACGTTGTTGTCGCTTTGGAGGTAGGAGCGGGAGACGTTCAGCGGGATGTCCGGCGAGTCGATGACGCCGTGCAGGAGGTTCATGAAGTCGGGTACGATGCCTTCCAGCTCGTCGGTGATAAAGACCTGGTTACAATAGAGTTGCACGCGGTTCTTCTTGAGGTCAAGCTGGTTTTTGATCTTCGGGAAGTAGAGCACGCCGGTGAGGTTGAAGGGGTAATCGACGTTCAGGTGGATGTGGAACATCGGCTCCTCGAACGACATCGGGTAAAGTTCGCGGTAGAATTTGTTGTAGTCCTCGTCGGTGAGGGAAGAGGGCTGTTTCTGCCAGATGGGGTCGGTGTCGTTGATGATGCGCGGCACCTGCACGGCCTCCTCCTTCGGTTCTTCCTTCTTCTCGTCTTTGTTTTCCGTATCTTCTGGTTTCGGCTCAGGTTTACGCCATTCAGTCTTCATTCCACAACGGATGGGCACGGGCAGGAAGCGGCAGTACTTGTTGAGCAGCTCCACCAGCTTGTCCTCGTTGACGAACTCCTGCAGGTCGTCGTCTTCCACGTGGAGGACGATTTCGGTGCCGCGGTCGGATTTGTCGATTTCTTCGAGGGTGAAGTCGGGCGATCCGTCGCAGCTCCACTTAACCGCCTGAGCGTCTTTCTGATACGATTTGGTGAGGATATCCACGCGGTTGGCGACCATGAAGGAGGAGTAGAAGCCAAGTCCGAAGTGGCCGATGATGTTGGCCGCGTCGTTGCCCTTGTATTTGGCCAGGAAGTCCTCCGCACCGGAGAAGGCAATCTGGTTGATGTAGCGATCGACCTCCTCGGCGGTCATGCCGATGCCGCGGTCGGTGACATGGATGGTCTTGTCATCCTTGTTGACCTTCACGTCAATGGTCAGGTCGCCTAACTCGCAGTCTGCCTTGCCCAAGCTGACGAGCGTTTTGAGCTTCTGCGTGGCATCCACTGCGTTGGAAATCAGTTCTCTAAGGAAAATCTCGTGATCAGAGTACAAAAACTTCTTGATGACGGGAAAGATATTCTCGGTTTGTACATTAATTTTACCTGTCTGCATATTGTTTGGATTTTAATTTTTGACTTTTTTGACGGGCGTTTACGCTGCAAAAAGTGTGCCAATATGTCCTCTTTGTTCGTTTTAAACGTATTGTCAGGTGAACGTTGTAGAGACGTTTCATGAAACGTCTCTACAGGGGAAACGAGTCTGCATACGAAATGGAGACGGTGGCCACCGCCAAAAGCTAATAGCCAATAGCTAATAGCTGAATCACGCCTTTCTCACAAACAGTTGCGCATTCTCGAACTTGGTCACCTTCACTTTGTCGCCGGGGTTGGCGAATCCGTGTTCGATGGTGGCGTCCAGCACTTCACCGTCGATGTTGATTTTGCCGGAAGGACGGAGGATGGTCTGCGCAACCCCTTCTTTACCAACGTATTGCTCGTTGCGCATATCCTGCGAGGTGAACCCTTTGTCTTTTTCCAGACCCGTGCGCAACGCCAATGAACCGAAGCGCGTCTCGGCGAGGATGAGTTTCTTGCCGAGCCACAACGACAGGAAAAATCCAGCCAAAGTGCTGACCAGCACCAGAATCGTCATCTTGCTGATGTGGGCAGGGGCGTTGAACTCGGGGTTGAAGGTGAATTTGAAGCCGACATTGAACACCAGGGTGAGGATGAGCGAGGCGATGACAAGCACAATGCCGGAGATGCCCGCGACCCCGAAGCCGGGGATGACGAAGAACTCCAGCATCAGCAGGACGATGCCGGCAAGGAAGAGGAGGATTTCCCAGTGGGCGGCGAGACCTTCAAGGTAGTGAGGGGCGAAGAAGAGCAGGGCGGCGGTGAGGGCGATGATGCTGGGAAGCCCCAGTCCTGGAGCCTGCAACTCGAACCATATTCCGCCCACAATGCACATGATAAGGATTCCGCTCACGGCAGGGTTGACCAGAAAATTGATGATTTTCTCGATAGGGGAGAGCTCCTGCTCGTGAATCTCGGGCTGTTCGACACCGGCCTGAGCCAGAGCCTCTTCGCGACTGTTCACCACCCCCTCGCAGAAGCCGTTGTCCGCAGCCTCTTCGGAGGTGAATGTCAGCACTTTACCAGAATCGCTGATGCCGGGAATGGTTACGTCGGGATCTACCATGGCCTGCGCGATGTTTGGGTTGCGGCCGTTGTGCTCGGCGGTGGTGCGCATGAGCGAGCGCATGTACGACTGGTACTTGTCGGGGAGCACCTGACCGGTCTGGTCCACCACGGAGGCCGCCCCGATGGAGGCACCGGGCATCATGTAGATGCTGTCGCACGCGATGGAGATCAACGCGCCCGCCGATGCCGCGTTGTTGTTGATGAAGACGATGCTCGGCACTTTGGTGTTCAACAGAAGCGTGCGGATCTTGTCAGCGGCATCCAATTCCCCGCCGAAAGTGTTCAGCTCTAAGAACAGATAGTCGTACTTCCCGGCTTCCGCCTCTTTCACGGCTTTCTCGGTCAGCCGCAGCGCCGGCTTGGAGATGTTGTCATCTATCTTATAGTAATAAACCTGCGTTTTCTGCGCGGAAACGCTAACGGTCGCCGCAATTATCGCAACAATGAGACCCAATATGAGGGTGTATGCTTTTTTCATATTCAGATTGTTCTAAAATGGGCTGCGAAAATAGGATTTTTTTGGATTTCTATAACAAGATGGTTCCATTTTCGATTCCTTAATTCAGCTCACAATTCACCAATCACCAATCACAAAAAAAGTGTATCTTTGCCGACTAATTTTTATGCAATGAAAATAGAGAATATAGAACAGATTTTTGAAGAGTTCAAGAATGCTAAAATATTGGTAATCGGCGATGTGATGATCGACTGTTACCTCACAGGCAAAGTGTCAAGAATCAGTCCGGAAGCGCCGGTTCCGATCGTGAATGTGCAAAGCCGCAGCTATCGTTTGGGCGGCGCCGCCAATGTCGCGCTCAACCTCAAGTCCCTGGGCGCCGACCCGATTCTCTGCTCTGTCATCGGCAGCGACTCGAAAGCCAAGGTCTTCTACAACCTTATGGAGGACTGCGACCTGACTTCTGACGCCATCGTCCCGATGTACGGCCGCCGCACCACCATCAAATACCGCATTATCGGCAACAACTGCCATATCGTGCGAGTGGACGATGAAAAAGTCCAACAGCTGAAAGAGCGTGAAAAGAGACAGTTCCTCACCACTGTGGAACAGATCATTGACCACAACGAAATCGATGCCGTCATTTTCGAGGATTATGACAAAGGCTTGTTCTCTAAGGAGTTGATATCAGAGATTATCAATTTTGCACATAAGAAGAACATCTATGTCGCAGTGGATCCGAAGGAAAAGAACTTCAACAACTACGCCAATGTGAACCTCTTCAAGCCCAACATGAAAGAGTTGTCAAAAGGATTGCATATAGAGGAGAACTCGGAGCTGACGTTGGACGAGATTCATGAGTTGGCCAAGGAATTCGCTGAAAGACAGAATATTGACAAGGTCATGGTGACCATGTCTGCTAAGGGAATCGCGTTTTATGACCGCCAGAACGACAAGTTCTATCATCAGCCGGCTTTCCACCGCCGCGTGAGCGATGTCTCCGGCGCGGGCGACACGGTGATTTCCGTCTCCACGCTCTTCCTGCTGAAAAACCATACGGTGGAGGAGACTTGTCTCGCCGCTAACCTGGCCGGCGGACTTGTCTGCGAGTATGTGGGCGTGGTGCCCATCAACGGCGCCCAACTTAAATCCGAGCTGGCGAAAAACCTGTAATCAAGCGTACTTTTGTGACAATCATCATACTAAATCTTCCTCAAACTCGTTAGTTTATCCTTGATTGCGAATTATGGACAGTAAGAAAAAGATAGTACTTACTTTTTTCATCCTCGGCTTGACGGTCAGCTCTTTTGCGCAGTTCGGGGTTCCCAATCTGCTGAAATACGACAAACGGACATTCCATTTCGGGTTCATGCTGGGTTACAACCAGTTCAACTACAGTATCGCCTCCAAACCGGACTTGTCCGAATACGATTCCTTGATGATGGTGAACACACAGTCGCTCAGCGGTTTCAGTCTTGGCATCGTCACGAACCTCCGTCTGGGCAAGTATTTTGACCTCCGGTTCATTCCCGGATTGTCTTTCGGCGACCGATACGTGAACTACTCCATCCGCTATTCTTCTGGCGCTGAAATTGTTACCGCCAAGAATATGGAATCCGTCTATTTGGATCTGCCCCTGTTGATCAAGTTCAAATCCTCCCGAATGCTGAACAACATCCGCGCATATGTCATCGCCGGTGGACAGTATAGTTTCGACATGATTTCAGCTAAAAAGAAGAAATCCCCGACCACTGGCGATGTAGTCCTCAAACTCAATCCCCACGACGTCCAGGCGCAAGTGGGGGTCGGTATGGACTTCTACTGTACCTACTTCAAGTTCTCCACAGAATTCAAGATGTCTTTTGGATTTTTCAATATGCTTGTGCCGGAGGACAATATGTATGCCACTAGCGTCACTTCCTTGAAAGCGAAGAATATACAGATTTCGTTTATCTTTGAGTAGGAACGCGATGAAAAACGTCAATAATCCATAACCCATAACCAATAACCATTAAAAATGGCAAACAACGAAGACCTTTTCAAACAGATTATAGCCCATGCCAAGGAGTATGGCTTCATTTTCCCGTCCAGTGAGATTTATGACGGTTTGAGTGCCGTGTACGACTATGGTCAGAACGGTGTGGAACTGAAGAACAATATCAAACAATATTGGTGGAAGGCGATGGTGCAGTATCACGAGAACATCGTGGGGCTGGACAGCGCCATTTTCATGCATCCCACCATCTGGAAGGCATCGGGTCACGTGGACGCCTTCAACGATCCGCTTATCGACAACAAGGATTCCAAGAAGCGCTACCGTGCGGACGTGTTGATTGAGGATCATATCCAAAAGATTGAGGATAAAATAGACAAGGAGATCGAGAAAGCGAAAAAGCGTTTCAACAATTTCGATGAAGTGCTGTATCGCCAGACCAACACCCGTGTGGTGCAATATCAGGCGCAGGTCGATGACATCCGCACACGTTTCGCGGAGATGATGAACAACAACGATTTGGCCGGTTTGAAATCCCTTATCGAAGAGCTGGGCATCGTGTGTCCCATTTCCGGCACGCGCAACTGGACGGATGTCCGTCAGTTCAACCTGATGTTCGCCACCAAGCTGGGTTCTGTCTCTGACGGCGCCGACACGATTTACCTCCGTCCTGAAACGGCGCAAGGTATCTTTGTGAACTTCCTCAACATCTACAAAACCGGCCGCATGAAGCTGCCGTTTGGCATCGCGCAGATTGGCAAGGCCTTCCGCAATGAGATCGTGGCCCGCCAGTTTATCTTCCGTATGCGCGAGTTCGAACAGATGGAGATGCAGTTCTTCGTGAAACCGGGAGAGGAGCTCAAATGGTTCGAATATTGGAAGCAGACCCGTCTGCAGTGGCACAAGGACTTGGGTATTCCTGCCGAGAACTACCGTTTCCACGACCACGAGAAGCTGGCGCACTACGCCAATGCCGCCACCGACATCGAGTTCAAGTTCCCGTTCGGTTTCAAGGAGCTGGAAGGCATCCACTCCCGCACGAACTTCGACTTGTCGCAGCATGAACAGTATTCCGGCAAGAAGTTGCGTTATTTTGATCCTGAAATCAACGAAAACTACGTGCCCTACGTCATCGAAACCTCCATCGGTGTCGATCGTATGTTCCTGGCGGTCTTCAGCCATGCTTTCACGGAGGAGACTCTTGAGGACGGTTCCACGCGCACGGTCTTGCGTCTGCCCGCGAAACTCGCCCCGTACAAAGTGGCGGTGCTGCCTCTCGTAAAGAAAGACGGTCTGCCGGAAATCGGACAGGAGATCTTCGACATGCTCAAGAAGGACTTCATGGTTCAGTACGAGGACAAGGACGCCATTGGCCGCCGTTACCGTCGTCAGGACGCCATCGGAACGCCCTTCTGCGTCACCATCGACAACCAGACGAAGGAGGACAACACCGTGACTGTCCGCGAACGCGACACCATGGCGCAATACCGCCTTCCCATCGCCGATCTGACGGTGGAATTGATGAAGAAATTACGTTAACCAGTAGAGACGCAATGCATTGCGTCTCTACTGTGAAATCCTTATATATAATAATAATATGATGAAAAAAATTGCTTTCCTGTTCGTGTTTCTGATGGCCCTTCTGACTTCGTTTGCCCAAAACATGAAGACGTTCATCAGCCATAAAGCCTACTGTTCCAGTAATTTGCAGCCTTATATTGAATTCACGTTCATTGTGGGCGGCAATACGGTGCAATATGCCTTGAATGACCAGAATAAGTACGAGGCCGACGTGGAAATCCAGGTGGACATGATGCGTGCTGACACTTTGGTGAAGCAGCTTCACTATATCCTCAGCAGTGACCAGTTCGAGGACTCCACCCGTGCTGGTAAACCGGACTTCGCCGATGTTCAGAACGTTCTGATGCCGCAGGGGGAGTATTTTCTATATTTCTATATGAAGGATTTGCATAGCAACGACACCAACGGATTGAAATATATCGACAAAATCACGCTCGATTTTCCCGAAGACAGGATTTCCACTTCGAAAATCTCCCTTTTCAAGTCGGTTACTCCCGCAAAATCGCAGGGACTTTTCGTGAAATACGGTTTCAACCTTCCGCCGCTTTACTCGGGTTTTGTTCCGGAATCGCAATATACGTTGCCGTTTGCCGTGGAAGTGTACAACACAAAGCCTGTTTTGGGTAACAGCAAACTGAAGGCCAAATGCTTCATTGAAGATGCGGAGTCTCACTTGACTGCCAATCCGAACAATATCATCAATATGGAGCAACCCACCAAGGATGTGGTGTTGTTTTTCAACGAGTTCAATGTCTTCAAACTCCCTTCCGGCAATTATTTCGCCGTTGTTGAGCTTTTGGACGAGAAGGACAGCTTACTGATGGTTGACAAGGTCTTTTTCCAGAAAAGCAACCCGTCGGTGCACCTCAATCTGGATGATTACACCACCGTGGATGTAAAAGGTACCTTCATGGAGTTCGACACGAATCGTAATGCGTTGATAGACAATGTTAAATGCTTGTATCCCATATCCAGTGCGGTTGAGAAAGAGTTCTATGAGAACCGTTTGAAGAATGTCCCGACAGACATGCTGCAGCGTTTCTTCTACAATTTCTGGTTGCGTCGGAATCCGTCCAATCCCGAAGAAGCATGGCTGAATTACAAGAGCCGAGTGGAGAAGGTGCAGAGTATGTTCGGGAGCCGTCAGGTGAAGGGGTATCTGACCGATCGCGGACGGGTCTATCTGCAATATGGTGCCCCCAACGATGTCAAGGAGGTCCCCTCTGACCCTGTAACCCTCCCATACGAGGTATGGCACTACTACTACCTGAACAACCAGTCGAATGTCAAATTCGTGTTCTATGACCCTGTGCTCACCGGCTATGACTACGAGCTGCTGCATTCCTCGCTTTACGGTGAGATCCAGAATCCGAACTGGAAAATGTATCTGGTGCGTAAAATCCAGACCCAGCAAGATATTTACGATCCCAATCCTGTGGATTACTGGGGTAACGAAATGGATGATTACTGGCGCTATCACTAATCAACCGCCTCCCGATGAAACGTCTGTTCGACATTATCACCTCTCTTGTGGCGATTGCCGTGTTCCTTCCTTTCGGCCTGGTAATCGCCTTGGCGATTGTTTGCGACACCAAAGGCAAGGTGTTCTACAGACAGACACGGGTGGGGAGGTATAACAAGGATTTCAAGCTCTACAAGTTCCGGACCATGTATGAGGAATCAGACCATGGCAGCCTGATCACGGTTGGCGAAAACGATGCGCGCATCACCAAGATCGGCTCGTTTCTACGGAAATACAAGATTGATGAATTCCCGCAATTCCTGAATATACTGAAAGGGGAGATGAGCATCGTGGGACCCCGTCCTGAAGTGCGCAAATATGTGGACATGTACACCGAAGAACAGATGAAGGTGCTCTCCGTGCGCCCCGGACTCACCGATTACGCCTCCATCCGCTATGTGAACGAAAATGCGCTGCTGGCCGCTTCCGACAATCCTGAGCAGACCTACATCCAGGAGATTATGCCCGATAAACTGGCCTTAAATCTTAAATACATCCAGGAGCAGTCGCTCAAGGTGGATACGGTCATCATTTTGAAGACATTCGCCGCCATTATCCACGGTGGCAAATAAACCAACCTATTTCTTGAATATAAAATAGACAGCCAGTACTAGGAAACAGAATCCTATGACATGGTTGATCCTCAGTGTCTCGCTTTTGAAGATGAAGATAGTGATTAGGGTGAAGACTGTCAGCGAAATAAATTCCTGGATCACCTTGAGCTGCCACAGGTTAAACGGACCTCCATTTCCAATATAGCCGATGCGATTGGCCGGCACCATGAAGGAGTATTCCGCTAACGCAATCCCCCAACTGAAGAGCACAACCAACGGCAACGACAGTTTGCTGAACCAAGGGGTCTTTTGCAAATGTAAGTGACTATACCAAGCGAATGTCATGAAGACATTTGAACAGGTCAGCAGCAAAAATGTATACAATCCTTTCATCATTCATATATATTATTAATCTCTCAAATAGGGGTAGGGGATAGCCCCAAAAACCGGCGGCAAAAATAGTTTTTTATCGCGTTCAGAATTCAATATTCAAATCTTTTTTTGACACTTGCCCGGAAAATTAAAATGTTGAAGAGTATCGATTTTCGACCAAGATTTCATGCTGACTAAGGTTGTAATTCAGGGTGGGTAAATTCACGGATGATATTTAGTAGTCGTACGCAATAGAAGACACACACATACATATAACGATATAGACAGTTAACAATCGTACAATTGTATTTGGCTGTTTACGCATGTATTTACAAATGTAACACACATACACTACCGCATACAAATACAAACAAACATGATATACAGATGTACAAATACAGCAGAATTATATACAACCCTATATAGACAATTAATGATTTTGTATTCATATATAACTCGATAGATAAATTGATAATTTCCATAAATAAATTGATACAGTGAAAAGCCACGAACAAATTATCATCCCTCACAGTTAAATACTTTTATTTTTTTCTAAATATTTGATTACCACATATTTTATGTAGTTTGTTTAATGTTATTAGTTAAATTTTGGGCTTATGATTTCAACAAAAAGTAAATTAAATCATGTAAATATATTAAATTGTTGTTTTTTAGTATATTATATTGGATATTTGAATGAGTAATAGAAGTACTTATCAACAATTTTTATTTTGTATTGATAGTGTTTACATCTGTCTTTGTTGATATCTTTCTGTGAATTTTATTTTTGTGAACCAATAATTAAGAATGTCTGTATGGGATAATTTTGTATTTTTGCGGTGTTTAGTTAGTGTTGGTATTGTTGTATACAAATATATAAATATGGTTGACAGAATTAAAAAAGTTATCGAGTATTCACAATTGTCTTCGTCCGCTTTTGCGGATACAATTGGAATAAGCCGTTCCGGGTTGGCACATTTGTTAACAGGAAGAAATCAACCGAGTCTGGATGTGGCTCGTAAAGTTCTAGCCCAATTTCCGGAAATTTCTACTGAGTGGTTGATTATGGGAATGGGTGATATGTTTCGTTCGGAAGAACATACAGTCTCTCCAACTGTGGCAGCTGAACCACAAACAACGGCTAAAGCATATCCTGCTGAGAATTCAAAAAACGACCGTCAAACTGATCTGTTCGGTGAATTTGAAAATGCGGGGAATGCAGGAACAGATGAGTCTTCTGACCTGGAACTTATTTCGGAAGAAATTGACGACACTTCAGACGTCGCTGAACCATTAGACGATTCGACACCAACAGAAACTGTGGTTGCCGCTCCTGGCGTCCAAGCAGTTCCTGCGCGTGTCCGTAAATCATCTGAAGTTCGTCAGTCTCAGGCTCCGGCCAAGCGCGAACGCCGCATGACAAATCCTGTGCCGGAAAAGAAGCTTCAAAAGATCGTCTTCTTCTATGACGACCATAGCTTCGAGGTATATAATAACATTTAGTTCAAGGTTCAAGGAATCACTACCGAACTTTGAACCAAGAATACCTACCGCAGTTTCCAGTCCGCCAGCTTCATGTCGTCGGCTTCGAGGATGGCGAGGTAATTCAGATACCGCGACATCGCGATTTCACCGTTTTCCACGGCCTCCTGCACCAGGCAGCCGGGCTCGTGCGTGTGGCTGCAGTCGTCGAATTTGCAGCGGTTGTTGTAGGCTCGGATTTCAGGGAAATAATCGCGGATTTCTTCCTTGGTGTACTGTATCAGCCCGAACTCCTTGATGCCGGGCGTATCGACCATGTAGCCGTCCGCCAGCGGGAACATCTCTGCGAAGGTGGTGGTGTGTTTTCCTTTGTTATGCACTTTCGAGATGTCGCCCGTGCGCAGGTTCAGGGTCGGGTCTATCGCGCTGATCATCGCCGACTTGCCCGTACCCGAGTGCCCGCTGAAGAGGCAGACGTTGCCGCTGATTTTCTCCCGCAACTCGTCAATGCCTAAGCCGGTCACCACCGACGTGTGCAGCACTTGGTAGCCGATGTTCGTGTAAAGTTCCGAAAGCTCCGCCACCACGTCCAGCTCGGCCTCGTTGTAGAGGTCCATCTTGTTGAATACCAGACAGACGGGGATGCGGAAGCCCTCCGCCGCGACCAAGAACCGGTCGATGAAGCCCAGGGAGGTGCGGGGCTCCTTGAGGGTGATGACCAAGAAGGCCAGGTCGATGTTGGCGGCGATCAGATGGCTGATTTTCGACAGGTTGGTGGATTTCCGCTCGATGTAGTTCTTGCGCGTCTCGATCCGGGTAATGACCCCGGTGCCGTCCTTCTCGATGTCGTACTCCACGCGGTCGCCCACGATAACGGGGTTGGTGTTCTTGATGCCGTGGATGCGGAACTGCCCGCGCAACCGGCAGTCCAGCCGCTCGCCCGTGGCCTCGTTCAACACCGAGTACCAGCTTCCTGTCGATTTCGTCACTAATCCTTGCATTTTCAATGTAGAATATTCAGCGGCAAAAGTACACATTTTTTGTACTTTTGCACTCAACAAAAATCACGTCACCATGGTAGAACTCACCGTCACGATATTGGGTTGCGGGAGCGCGAAACCGACGCTACGGCATCACACCTCCTCGCAGATTCTCAGCCACAGCGGTAAACTGTACATGATCGACTGCGGCGAGGGCACGCAGACACAGTTCTTGCGCTACGGATTCCACCCCGGACAGTTGGAGCACATCTTCATCAGCCACGCCCATGGCGACCACTGCCTCGGGCTGGTCGGACTGCTCTCGTCGCTGTCGCTCGACAAACGCACCACCGACATCAACCTCCACGTGCCGTCCGATTTCGTGGACATCCTCAAGGCGCAGATCGACTTTTTCGTCACCCACGCCGAATTCAACATCCGCATTCACCCGATTGACTGTCAGGAGCCGACGCTGATTTTCTCAGACCAGCACTTCGACGTGACGGCTTTCCCGTTAGAGCACCGTGTGCCGTGCTACGGGTTCCTGTTCAGAGAAAAGGCGGGCAGTCGGCATATCATCCCCGAGTGCATCCGGCAATACGGCATCCCGTGTACGGAGATCGAGCGGATTCGGAGTGGGGGAGACTTCACCACCGCCGACGGCCGGGTGATTCCCAACGATGTGCTGACCACCCCGCCGGCCCCGGTGCGCAGCTACGCCTACCTTTCCGACACCCGTCCGGTGATGCAGTATTCGGACCTTTTGCGGGGCGTGAACCTGCTTTACCACGACGCCACCTACTGCGAAGGGGATGAGGAACTTGCCCGCAAGTACGACCATTCCACGGCGAGCCAGGCGGCAGAGTTCGCCAAAGCGTGCGGTGCGGGAAAGTTGCTGCTGGGACATTTCTCGTCGCGATACAAATCAGAGGATTGCTTCTTGGAGTGCGCCACCCGCCATTTCCCGGACGTTGTTTTGGCCGACGAGGGGGTGACGGTGAAAATCATTTCCACTCTCTCCAATTCTCCCAAGGATGCGTGAGATAGCGCAGACACTTCAGCGGCACATTAACATCACCTCATGGCTCGTATCTGACCAGACCGAACTGGGTGGCGATCCATAGGGTTTTGCCTTCGAGGGCGATGTCGCTGATGACATTTGCGAACATCCCTTCCCTGAAGAAAACCGCAGAGATGTCAACCCCGTCCTTTTTCACCAATCCGTTGTTCGAGGCCATCCAGTAGTTTTTGCCGTCGTATTCAATGTCTCGGATCATGTGGTCGGGGATCTGTGAATTGGACTTGTTGTAGTGGGTCCACACTTTGAAGTTGCTGCTCAGCACGGAGAGTCCGCCGCCGCCGAAACCGCCGCCATAACCGATCATCAAGGCTCCGTCGGGACGGAACTTCAGTCCGCGGATGGTTGCTAATTGCAGCTCGGAATTTTTTTCTGTATATTTTTTCCATTTTCCGTTCGAATAGATGAGTAACTGTGTACTGCAACCCACTGCGATGCTGCCGTCTTCCCGAACATCCATGCAAAGAATGTTGTCGGCGGGGATTTTCATTGTGGACCAATCCCCATCGTTGTAAATCATTGCTTTGTTTGGGAAAGCAAACCATATCGTCCCGTCGGGGGTCTCGCGAATGTCTCGTACATCAATGCTTTCAACCCCCATGCTGGCGGCTGTGAATGTCGTCCACACTTTACCATCGTACATGACGATGCCCTCCTCCGGACGTGAATATTCGGCCCAAAGGTTCCCTTTGGAATCCACAAACAACGTCGTCACGCAATCGCCTTTGATGGCGGAGTTCTCCTTGTTGAAAACGGTGAACGTGTCGCCGTCGAATTTGACCAACCCGTATTTGATGGTACCCAACCATTTGTTGCCGTCGTGGTCCACTACCACGGCCCAAAGGTCATTGTCAATCAGTCCGGAATTGGAGGTGTCGTAGATTTTCACGTTCTGTCCCATGCACAACGCACTTGACATCACGCACAAACAAATCGCCATCAAGGTTCGCACGAATTTTGTCATTATTTCCGATTTAGAATATGGGGCAAAAATACGATTTTGGGGTAACAGAGTGCAGTAAGCAGTAAATAGGAAATCGGGGGGCATTCCACCAAAACGGATAGATTTTGCGACACATGGAAACGTCACCCACTACGCCCAAAATCAATTATGAATTATGAATTGTGAATTATGAATTAATTATTTCCGTCTCAAAATCCCCCGCAACATCTCTTTGTTCATCCACGCCAAAACGCCCAAATACCCGACCAAAATCACCGTGTTGACCGCCAGCCGGGCACCCACGCTTTCGATGCCGAGCCAACGGTTGACGCCGATGCTCAGCCCATAGACCGCCACGGCGAAGAGCAGGTAGAAGAGGATGCGCTTGAGGTCGTAATCCACATGGTAGTACTTCTGCCCGAGGAGGTAGGAGACTACCATCATGGAGAGGTAGCAGGCGAAGGTGGTCCAGGCCGCGCCCATATAGTCGAAGCGCGGAATCAGCAACCAGTTGAGAACCAATGTGATGACGGCGCCGAAAATGGCGATGTAGGCCCCGAACTTGGTCTGTCCGGTGAGCTTGTACCAGATGGACAGGTTGTAGAAGATGCCGAGGAAGAGGTTGGCCATCAGCAGGATGGGCACGATGGGCAGCCCCACGCGGTAGGTCTCGCCCACGAAATACTGCACGATGTCCATATAGAGCATGATGCCGGTGAAAATGACGGAGCAGACCAGCACGAAGAGGGTCATCACCTCCGCGTATGTCTCTTTGGCGTCCTTGTCTTTGGCCTTGCGGAAGAAGAAAGGCTCGGCGGCGTATTTGAAGGCCTGGATGACGATGGTCATCAGGATGGAAATCTTGTAGCAGGCGCTGTAGATGCCCACGGAGGCTTGCGGCTCGGCGGCGAGCGACAGCCGTTTGATGAGCACGCGGTCCATGGTCTCGTTGACGATGCCGGCCAAGCCGAAGATCAGCAGCGGGAAGGCGTAGCGGAACATCTTCTTCCACAACGCCCAGTCGAAGACGAACTTCTGCTTGAGGATGCCCGGGAAGAGCATCAGCAGGGTGACGACGCTGGCCACGAGGTTGGCGATGAAGATGTATCCGACCCCGATTTCCGGGTTGTAGATGGCGTTGACGAAGGCCGAGTCGGGGTTCTTGGTGAGCAGCCACGGGCAGAGCAGCAGGAAGAAGAGGTTGAGGAGCACGTTGACGAGGATGTTGGTGAGCTTCACCGCCGCGAAGCGCAGGGCCTTGTTGAGGAAGCGCAGGTGGGCGAAGAAGATGGAGGTGAGCGCATCCACGCCGATGATGACAGCGAACCAGCGCACGTATTCGGGGTGGGCGGGGTAGCGGAGCCAGTCGGCGATGGGCTGCGCGAAGACCGAGCAGAGCACGATGAAGAGGGTGGAGGTGACGAGCAGAGACCCCACCACGGTGCTATAGACGCGGTCCTTGACGCCCTCGTCCTGCGAGAACCGGAAGAAGGCGGTCTCCATGCCGTAGGTGAGGATCACGATGAAGAGGCTCGTCCAGGCGTAGAGCTCGCCCACCACGCCGTAGTCGGCGGCGTTGCTGAAAAGATAGGTGTGGAGCGGCACGAGCAGGTAGTTGAGCAGCCTGCTGAGCACGGTGGTGCCGCCGTAGATGGCCGTCTGCCCGGCCAGTTTCTTGACTTCGTTGTTCGCCATGGGAATGGTTATTGGTTATAGGTTATTGGTTATTGAAGCTGTTTGGGAATGGTCAATTATTGCGTCTCTACAACCCGAGGGCGATTTCCGGTTCGATGTTGAGTTTTTGGCACATCGTGCGGGCGAGGGCGAGGGAGGGTTCGGTCTTGCCGTTCATGATCTCGCTCATGCGGGGCGCGCTGATGCCGAGCAGGGCGGCCACCTTCTGCTGGTTGAGCCCCATCTCATACATGCGCAGCCGGATGGTGTCGATGAGAGTGGGGGTGCCGACAGGATAGTGAACATCTTCGTAGTCAGCAACCAAATCGGTGAGGAGCGCCAGTTCCAGATTCTCGGGAGAATCTTCTGGGACATCATCTCCCCAAGTCAGGGGAAGAAGCTCCTCAATGCGGGCGAGTGCGGCATTATATTGCGCTTCTGTTTTTATTTGTACCATAATCAGAGATTTTTGATGTCTTTAATTTTGTCATATTCGGTATGAGTACCAATGAAACGGATATAGACATGTTGCGGTGTGAACAGAACAACCACTACCAACCGGTAATCATTGCCTTTGATGTTGAAGACGTAGTGTTTGTTCCCCACATAATCCACCGAATTGAATGTTTTTCGTATATCAGCAAAGTTATGACATTCCGCTCTTTCTGTTTTCTTTACCCAATCCTGCAGTGCAATCCGAGATTGGGGATTACGTTCGATGTATTCGTTGATAGTCGTTTTAGTAATGATTCTCATATCCAAATTATTTAGGCTGCAAAGATACAAAAATTTCAGAAATTGTAACGAACTTCTGGATTTCGGAATTTGTTTTCCTTTTGTGGTCGTGTTCCAGCAGGGCATTTTTGTCCCCGTTGTCTTCCAATTGACGACAACCAGGACAACTTACAATTCTTAATTCTGAATTTTTAATTCTTAATTGCTCAGTTTCGCTTCAGCAGATCGAACACGGTTTTCACCGGATTGAACGTGGCGAGCGGCACCTCCACGAACACGGTGATCCAGTTGGCCATCGCGCCGTTCCACAATCCGGGCAGCTCCATGGCTTTCAGGGTCTTGCCGTTGTAGGACTTGGAGGAAATGAAGCCCGTGTTGGGGTCAACATACTGCAGCAGGTCGAACTTCTCGCCCTTGTAGTTCTTGATGGCACAGACCATATCGACGGGGTTGAAGTGGGTGGCCTTCGCCATGATGGCCAGCTTCTCGGGGTCGTTCTTGTCGATCTGCGACGACTCCACGATCTGCAGCGAGCAGTTGCCCTCGGCGTCGCGCACCCAGAAGGGACCGCCGCCGGGCTCGCCCTCGTTCTTTACCATGCCGCAGAGGCGCACCGGACGGTTCATCAGCTCGTAGAGCTCCTCGGCCGTGGGTTGTTCATCGAGGGAAATCATCAGCTTGCTCTCAGCGAAATCCATAATCTCGCACAGCGTCATCGGATCCACCTCGCCGGCTTCTAAGATTTTAAGATATTGGAACTGAATGCTTTGCAGCTGCGACAGATACGCTGCCAACACTTTCTTGTAAATAACGGTGGGGGCGATGTTCTGGTCTTTGGTGACGTTGTCGATGTTCTTCACGAAGAGGATGTCGGCATCGCGGTTGTTGACGTTGTAGATGAGCGCCCCGTGGCCGCCGGGACGGAAGAGCAGCTTGCCGTTCTCGTCGCGGAAGGGCTTGTTGTCCTCCGTGGCTGCCAGCGTGTCGGTGGAAGCGGCCTGCATGGAAAAGGTGACGTGGTATTTCACCCCGAAACGCTCCTCATAGACGGGCTGGATTTCGGCCACTTTCGCCTTGAAGAGCTCCAGATGGTGCTCGGAGACGGTGAAGTGCAGGTAGGCGTCGATGCCGGAGGTGGCGTAGAGCGCGGCCTCCACGAAATGTTCCTCGATGGCAGTGCGGATTTCGTTGTCGTAGCGGTGGAAAAGGAGCAGACCCTTGGGCAAGTTGCCGTAATTAAGTCCTTCTTTCTCAAGGAGATATTGGATGATGAGGCGGAAGTCGCCTTTCTGGATTTCGGTGTCGAGATCGAGGCCTTTGTTGGCCATGACCTGCTTGAGCGCTTCGTAGAACGGGTAGCGGGGCAGGGTGGCGAGGAAGGTCTTCGCCAGCTCTTGCTGTTTGTCGTCCAGGTTCTCATTCAGCAGGGCGTAGAGGTCCTTGAACATGCGGGAGGCGGCACCGGACGCGGGCACGAACTTCTCGATTTTCTTGCCTTCGATGGCGTAGGGGTATTCGGCCTCCAGTTCGGCCACCTGGTCCTCGTCGAGGCGCAGGATGCCGTCATCCACGGTCGCGGGCCGGTCGATGTCGGCGAAGGGGAAGCCCTTCTCGAAGTTGGCGAATTGCTGTTCCACCTGGGCGGGGTCGCTGCCGCGCTGCGCCATAAATTCCTTATCTTCAAAGTTGAATTCCAATTGCATAATCGTGGGGTTTTTGTTCGCGGCAAAGATACGATTTTTTTAATGGTTATAGGTTATAGGTTATGGGTTATTGAAGATTAAAATGTTAGGAGTTTAATTAGGTTCGTTTGGGGTGACAGATTGAAAAAAAACAAACCTACCGCAACCTTTTACATTTTTCGCGTCCTATATATGAAACTTTTATATTTTTGCCGTATGAAAAGCAGATGTAGATATAATCGCTTGATAGCATTGGTGTTAATGCTTCTACTGTGTGGGGCACTGCAAGGTGTGCGTGCACAGGAGTTCACCGTAGATTTGGATCATATTCCAATACGGGAGTTCTGAATGTGGTCTCATTGACATAGACGGCACCACGGTGAAAGTAGTCCATTTCGACTTCCCATCACAAAATCTCGGTACTTATCCTCCTGTACATTACATAAGCACTCCGAATTAAAGGTTGTCCATAGTTGTCCCAGTTGTCTTAAAAAAAACAAAAATAGTCTTAAAATCGATTATGCAGAAAAAGAAAACATACCGTTATTCCACCGGCGAGACATTCGAGGCCGACATGGAGGACTTGAAGCGCCTGCTGCGCGAAAACCAGGAGTATTTGGACAACTATCTGGACCTGTACGGCTCGTTGGAGGACGACGAGTACGTGGCGCGGGGCAACGGCTTCTGCGACCGCAAGTTCAGCGACGACTTCATCGAAGGGCAAATTGCGAAGTACCGCGCACGGGTCGCGGAAATTGAGCAGTGGCTTAATTCTTAATTCTGCATTCTTAATTCTTAATTGCGCACATCCATCGCATCCCTCAACGCGTTGCCGATCAGCATGAACGACAATACCAGCAGCATGATGGCCACACCGGGGATGATGGCCAGATAGGCGTTGTTAAGCACGATGCAGGCGTAGTTCTCCTTCATCATCATGCCCCAGGAGGGGGTGGGGGGCTGCACGCCCAGACCGAGGAAGCTCAGACCCGCCTCCATCAGGATGGCGGAGGAGAAGTTGGAGGCCGCAATCACGATGAGCGTGCCCGTGATGTTGGGCAGAATGTGCTTGACGATAATCCGGAAGTTGCTGTATCCCAATGCTCTGGCGGACTCCACGAAGTCCTGTTCGCGCAGGCTCAGGAACTGACCGCGCACCACGCGGGCGATATCCACCCACATGGTGAGGCCGATGGCGATGAAGATCTTCCAGAACCCTTTGCCGAGGGCGAAGCTGATGGCGATGACGAGCAGCAGGGTGGGGATGGACCACACCACGTTGATGAGGAAGGTGAGCACGTCATCGACCTTGCCGCGATAGTAGCCGGCGGTGGCGCCCACGAGGGTGCCGATGAACAGGGCGATGAAGATCGAAAGGAATCCCACGGAGAGACTTACGCGCGCGCCGATCATCAGCTGGCTGAGGACGTCGCGGCCGTAGCGGTCGGTGCCGAGCAGGAACTGCTGCTTCTTGATCATGCGCGAGGAAAGGTCGGCCTTGGCGTAGGATTCGTAGTACTCCTGTTGGAACAGCTTCACGGTCACGGAATCGCCGTTATCCTGAATAGACTCTATGGGAACGGTCTTGTACTCAGCGGGTTGTCCGAACAGCATCTTTTTGACGAAGTTGACGTGGGGCACCTCCTGTTCGGGTTTGAGCTCCAGGAGCTGCACGGTGAATCCGGGCTTCTGGAGGGCGATTTCGAGTTGTTGGTGGTTGCAGAAAGGGGTGGAGTCGGGGGTGATGAGATAGCCGAGGATGGCGACGATGATGACCAGCCCGATGTATGCAAGGGACACGATGGCCTGGCGTTCCTTCTTGAAACGCTGCCAGGTGAGCGCCGACAGCGAGACGGCGCGCTCCTCCTCTTTCTTGCGGGTGAACCATTTACTCATTGCGGCGGCAAAAGTACGATTTTTTAGTGAATGGTGAGTGGTGAATAGGGAATAGGGATTAGGGACGGGGTTGGTTGTCTCTATATGGTTTTGGTATTTTCTGTCACGGTGACGGTCACGACGCGGCGGTTGTTGTCGGCGCGGAGGACGATGGTCTCGGGCCATTCGCCGGTGAGGAACACATCCGCGAAACCGTCCATCGAGGCGATGCAGATTTTGTCGGGATGTTCGGCGGCGTAGTGGCAGATGGCGTACTCTATGTTGGTGATGGTCACTAGTTCACCCGCCGTCATGCTGTCGGCCAGAGTATCGAGGGCATCGCGCAGAGCCTTGTTGTTCCGTTTGAAATAGCCGTTGCTCGGGCTTCCGGAGCCTTCGTGGGCGAAGGTTTGCCGGAGGGTAGGCAGATGATGGCGCAGGTGCATCTGGATCATCTTGAAGAGGGCCTGGCGTTTCTTGGCGGCCGGCGACTTATAGACCTTTGCCGGCATCGTGGGGGTGGAACGGACGTAGGAGGTGCCGTTTTTGCATTTCACGTAGGTAAGTCCGCCGACGGTGCCATAGATCGTCTGGTCTGATCCCGTTTGTTTGATTCTTGCCATTAGTGTCTGATTTTAAGTTAAATAACGGTTGGTCCGACGGAGACGGATCCTCCGTCGTCCCTGTCCGCAAAGATACACAAAATCCATGACATTCCATCGCCTCAGCCAAGCATTTGGCAAGTAGATGCCATACTGTTGCCATACTGATGCCATAGTGCAGCCATACTCTTAAGTATGGCAAGAGTATGGCAAGAGTATGGCATCGGTATGTGAGTATACTGTTTCTGATGGCAGTCGGTATTTCCGCTAGACGTAGTTCAATTGTCCTGCATTGTTTTTTCGGCATTGTACAGTGTCTTATCTTCGGCTGCCATACTCCATTCTACTTCTCTCTGAGGATACAATTGTGCGACTTTTGCTTCCACGACGTCATAATCCTCCACATCACTCCATTCTTCGCACTGTTTCAGCACAATGTCGAGAGCGTGTTCGGCTTCCTCGGGCGGATATTTGTATTTTTTCAGCAACCGCTTCACCATTTTGCGCATACCTGCGCGGGCAGATTCTTTACGCTGCCAATCGATAGTACGATTCTTGCGGAGGGCCTCTGTCAACTCTTTGGTCATAGCCACCAATTCCTCGTTTTCGTAAACATCTTTCACGGCTTGCGGACGTGAGAGTGCATCGTAAAAGGCTTTTTCCTCGTCGGTCAGTCCGAGATCATTGCCCTGCTGCTCCGTCTCATGAATCTGCGAGGCAAGATTTAGAAGCTCTTGTATCACCTCCTCGTTGGTGAGCATCCCTTTCAGGTAGTTGCTCAACGCATTGTTCAATAGTTCTGAGAACTTCTCGCTCTGCACAAGGTTCTTATGCTGGAATGCTTTGACTTTTTCCTTCAATAAGTTCTCCAAAATCTGAATAGAGATGTTCTTTTCTTTCATTTTGGACAACTCCTCTAGAAAATTCGGGTCACTCAACGAAAATTCCTTCCCTGCGTCTTTGAACAGATTGATCACACCTTCGCTTTTCACACTCTGCTTCAACAGCTCTCGGATGCGTTCGTCGATATCTTTCTTCGTGACTGTTCCTTTACAGCCCAAGCGTAAAATCATCACACGAACGGTCTCAAAGTATGCGCTTTCCCAACGTTGGTCCTCGTTCAGCAAACTGCGGCACAACGTAATGGATTGGTGAAGCAAGGTGGCGTGCTTCATGTATTCGACTTTCTTCTCCTGCATGTTCACGGCAAGCATGAAGTTGGTGCCACCTTTGATGATTTCGGCGCGCTTCAAATCGGACGATTCCTTGAACTTTGAGTAGTCGAACCCATGCATCAGGTCCCGGCAAATTTCCAGTTCCTCTTGGAACTTTTTCAAGGCCGTGGTCTTGATGTTCGGGTCGCCAAACTTCTGGCGGTCATTGGTACTGTAAAACTTCATCGCCATCTTCAATGCCTGGGCAATGCCGATGTAATCGACCACCAGACCGCCTTCTTTCCCGTTGAAGACACGGTTCACACGGGCGATGGCCTGCATCAAGTTGTGACCGCTCATCGGCTTGAAGACATACATCGTTGCCAAGCTGGGGACATCGAATCCCGTGAGCCACATATCCACCACAATGGCAATTTTCATCGGATCTTGGTCGTCTTTGAACTTCTTGGCCAACTCCTGCTTGTACTGTCGGTTGCCGATAATGTCGCGCCACTCTTCGGGGTCATTGTTTCCGCTGGTCATCACGCATTTGACCTTGTCGGTCCAATCGGGACGCAGCTCAAGAATACGCTTGTATATTTTGATGGCGATGGGGCGGCTGTACGCCACAATCATGGCCTTGCCGGTCAATTCCTGCTCTCGATAGTTCTCATAGTGGTTCAGGATATC